>Ga0209755_10006618_pt1 | contig 12765 bp, 13 predicted proteins | sample TergutCo191P1_FD_187301 | JGI IMG/M metagenome (GOLD analysis project Ga0209755, IMG submission 187301) | Cornitermes sp. P1 segment gut microbial communities from Petit-Saut dam, French Guiana - Co191P1 (SPAdes) (version 2) | ecosystem: Host-associated > Arthropoda: Insects > Digestive system... | reverse complement strand
CGAAGCCGGATCACGTTGAGCTTTCCGTTTCCAAGGATCGAAGCGAACCTTCCGGCAAAGGCCCGGCGACTCGGCTTGATCCCAAGACGCTGCTGCTTTTGGAAGGCTGAGCTTGTAATTTGGCCAAACATGAAACCCCTGGCATTGTCGGGGGTTTTTTGTTTTGTGGTGTGGGGTAAATTTGGGGGCTCAAGTTAGTGGAAACGGCCGAGCATGATGGCGTTGAATTCCTGGTTTTTGGGAATTTGGTAGGTACGGGGGTGGTGCGGCATTGTTTTTCCACCCGTAAAGGCGGCGTCAGCGCCGGGCCTTTCGCATCAATGAACCTGGGATATGGCAGGGGCGACGACAACGCAAAGGTTGACGAAAATTACCGCAGGATATGCAAGGCCGCCGGCCTAACAAAAGAAAAAATCGTGACGGCAAAACAGCGGCACGGCACGAATATCCATAGGGTTGACGAAGTATGCGAAGTTCCCGATAACACGGACGGTTTGATGACAAACCGGCCAAACGTTGCGTTGGTCACGTTTTACGCGGACTGCGTACCCCTGCTTTTCTGCGATCCCGTAAAGCGCGTCGTCGCCAATTCCCATGCTGGCTGGCGCGGTTGCGTGCAAAACATGGCGGCGAAAACCGTCGGGGAAATGACCGCACACTATGGCTGCGATCCCAAGGACATTTTGGTGGGTATAGGCCCCTGCATCTCCGCCGCAAGTTTCGAGGTTGACAATGATGTTGCCATGCAGTTCCAAAATGAATTCGCCGATTGTGTTCTCCCCGTAGAAGGCAAGCGAGGCAAGTTCCATGTAACGCTGTTGGAAGCCTGCAAACTAAGCCTGCTTCGCGCAGACGTTCCGCTGGAAAACATCGAGTTTGCGCGTCGGTGCACGTACCTTGAGGGGGAACTGTTCTTCTCCCACAGGCGCGACTGGGCGGCGAGGGGAAGCCTTGCGGCTTTTATCGAGCTGGTTTAGGCTGGGGTGCGGATAACGGGGTCATGCGTTTGTCGTGAACTTGTTTCGAAACCCTATTCCCTCTTACCCCAAGTTTATGCTAACCTAAGTTGATGGCCCAAAAGCAACAGGACTTTTTCGACAGGCTACAGACCATGACCGAGTCGTTTCTGACCCGACGGAACAAGGCTCGCCGAATCAAAAAGGCAAAACAGAAGGCAAAAAACCCCGTTCTCGACTGGCTGGAGGCCTTCGTGTGGGCGGCAGGCATGGTGCTTATCGCAAACCAGTACCTCATACAGGCATACGTGATTCCCTCCGGCTCGATGATCGACACCCTGCTTATCGGGGACAGGATATTCGTCAACAAGCTCGTGTACGGGCCGGAACTCCTGCCGGGCATAGGGAAAATGCCCAGTCCCTTCAGTCCGGAACGAAACGATATCATTATTTTCGAAAATCCGTCCTATGTTTCAAGGGGACCGATTTTCGACGTGGCCCAGCGGATAATCTATATGCTCACCCTCTCGCTGGTGGACATCGACAGGGACGAACACGGGCAGCCCAGGGCGCACTTTCTTATAAAACGTGCGGTGGGTGTGAGCGGAGATCGACTTGTCATGGAAAGGGGCGAGATGAGGATCCGCTTCGCCGGCGACGACCGATGGACGGACGAACGGGAATTCGCGGCGCAACGGGGCTGGGAACACTCCATAAGCCGCCTTATGGATGCGGATCAGTACCCGGTACTGGAAATGGCCGGAAGGGCCGCCGCATGGCACGACCTTGGAATGCCAATACCCGAACACCTGCAGGCCGCGGTAATGGCCGTAAACCGCATACACTTTCCGGACTACCTCGCCCACGAAAGGGCAAGGCTGGAAACCCTAAGGAGCGCCCTGCCCCACGATCGCCGCTATGCGATAATGCACGCACGGCATTCGTTGGGATGGTACGTGCCGGAAGGCAGGATTTTCCCACTTGGCGACAATCGGGACAATTCACGGGATGCGCGTTACTTCGGGCCTGTGCAGCTTTCCAAGGTACTTGGCAGGGGGGCCGTTATCTACTGGCCCATAAGACGAATCGGGGCCCTTAGGTAGGGCCAATGTGGGGCAAAGATGTTTAACAAGTCATTACAGTATTCGGTCGCGGCGCAGAAACGTGAGCGTTACAAGCTGCTGCGTGTCGTATTCACCCTACTAATAATGTTCCTGCTGTACAATGCGATACACACCTTTCTGTTTTCCGTGTGGGTCACTCGCAACGATTCCATGTATCCCGGTTTGCGAACCGGGGATCGTCTGCTTGTGATTTCCTCCACCCTGCCCTTCATGTTTTCCAATATAGGGGGGGGCGAGGGTACGCTCCATTATAACCGTGGGAGCATAGTGCTTATAGACAAGGAACGTGAAAACAGACGAAACCCGTTTCTGGTGGCTGCGGACAGCCTTGTCCGGTTTTTTACGGCACAGCAGATTAGCGTATTCGGTGCAGGGGAACGCTTTTACATGAAGCGCCTTGTCGCCCTTCCCGGCGACGAGGTAAGCATGACAAATTTCGTCATGCGGGTTCGACCTGCGGACAGTGCGTTTGCCCTAACAGAATTCGAGCTTTCCCACAGGCCCTATTATCCGACCATTCCGCAGGTACCGGCACTTTGGGACATGACGCTCCCCCTTTCCGGAAACATGGAAAGCATCCTGCTTGGCCCGGGCAAGTGTTTTGTCATATCGGACGACAGAGGCAGTACCGGCGATTCCCGTACCTGGGGGCCAATCAGCACGGGAATGATAATCGGCAGGCCGGTGTTCCGCTTCTGGCCGCTGTCCAGGATTGGCTTCCCATAAAGGCGAACTCGGCATCGCTGTACATACACGTCCCCTTCTGCGCAAGCCTCTGCGACTACTGCGATTTTTTTTCGGTTCCTGCGAACGGCGACTCCGCAAATGCCGGCGTGGGCGGGATGGATCTGTTCGTGGATGCGGTGCTTGGCGACGTGGAAGACCAGCTTGCCTTTTTTGAGCTTGGGGATGTCCCCAGCGTCTACATCGGGGGGGGGACGCCATCCGTGCTGGGGGCGGCCCGTATGGAACGCCTGCTTTCGGGGATCAAAAACCTGCTTGATCCCCTGGGTTGCAGGCCCACCGAATTCACCGTGGAGGCAAACCCTGAATCCACGAATGAGGCTTTCCTACAGGCCTGCATGGACGGGGGTGTAAACCGAATAAGCCTTGGCATCCAGACCTTTCACGAAGCGTCACGGCGACAGATAGGCCGAATGGGGAATTCCGACGCGATTTCACGGCGGCTCGCCCTTGTCGCGGAACGCTTTCCCAACGCCTTTTCCGCAGACCTTATCGCCGGCCTTCCCTTTCAAACCAATGCCGTTCTGGCAAAAGACATCGAACGCCTGCTTGAGTTCCAGCCAGCCCATGTCTCGCTGTACAGCCTTATACTTGATCCGGAAACGCCCCTTGGCAAACGGGTTCATGCCGACGGCAGGGCCGCCATTTTCCTGCCCACGGAGGACGAGGCCGACGGTCTCTGGATTGCCGGGCGTGACATGCTTGAAAACGCCGGCCTTGCGCAATACGAGGTTTCCAACTTTGCCCTGCCTGGGAAAACCTGCATGCACAACATACGCTACTGGCGCATGGAAAACTGGATTGGCGCAGGCCCATCCGCTTCTGGAACCATGATTGGCGAATCTGGGCAAGGGCGGCGTTTCACTTATCCCGACGACATAACCAGCTACCTTGCCGCCTCACGCCCCCTTATCCTCTTCGCCAATGCCGAAGAACTATCCAAGACCGATCTTATGCTGGAAACCCTGCTTATGGGTTTTCGGTACCGCAAGGGACCTGATACGCAAAGCTTTGAAAGGCGATTCGGCTGCGGCATAGCGGACTGCATTCCCGACACCATTGCCCGCTGGCGCAAAAACGGCTTTTTCGAAACGGGGGATCCCGACACGCTGGCCCCTTCAAGGGAAGGCCTGCTTTTTGTCAACGGGTTTTTGCGAGATGCCCTTGGCGAGATAAATGGTTAGTGGCCACTAGGTTGCCGTGGTTCTCGGCCTATGATTTTCATTCCATTGCCCTGTAAGTAGCAATCTTCACTTACCACTCTCAGAATCCAGCAGGATCGTAACTGGTCCACTGTTCGTGGAGCTTACCATCATGCGAGCCTGAAACTCGCCGCTTTCGCAGGAAAGGCCACGGTGTTGGATTTGCTTGATGAAGTAGTTGTACAGTTCACGGGCCTTTTCCGGCGGAGCGGCCCTTGCCCATGAAGGTCGGCGGCCCTTGCGAGCGTCGCCCATCAGGGTGAACTGGGAGACGGCAAGCACGGCCGGCGACCACCCGGACTGGGCCGCGGCATCGGCAATCGAGAGGTTCATTTTTCCCTCGGCATCGTCGAAGATTCGCAGGCCGGCGATTTTTTCGGCAAGCCAGTCGGCATCGGTGGTGCCGTCGTCCAGCGCAACGCCAAGGTATACCAGCAAGCCCCGACCTATGCTGCCCTTCAATTCCCCGTCAACGGTTACGGACGCTTCCGCAACCCTCTGCACGACCGCCCTCAAAGGTTTATCCGTATGGCGATTCCCTCGAGCCGTATGCGACCGTCGGTTTGGGTGGGTACGATGCGTCCCAGAACCTCTAGGGCATCGTCCGGCAGGGGGACGGCATGGTCAAAGAGCACGGGAACCATCCCCTCCACAATCCTGGGGGAATCGTAGCCCAGCAGGAAATCGAACGAGGTTCCCTGATCGGTAATCGACACGTTCGAGGCTATCCCACGCCAGACAACGTATACCCCCCGATACAGCAAGGGATCCTGCCAGGCCTGGGCATGGCTTACGTTGTCGTCCCTCCTGAAAGTATCGAAGCTGGGGGTTTCCAGGTGCGCAAGCATCAGGCGAGCCCTGTTTTTTAGGCCGTCGGCGGCGTTGGATTCGAGAATTCGGTTAAGGTTGATCCTTGCGGCCTCGTCCCGATGGGAGGAAAAAAGAGCCAACGCCCTTTCGAACGTGCCTATCGCCTGGCTTGGACTAAGTTCGTATCTGTGCAGACCGCCCGCCACCACGGGAGCCGTCCTGTCCTCCCAGGTAAGGGCGAGGCCGTAGGGTATCTCTCTGTCGCCCCGTGTCCTGAAGGGGTTGGGGGCAAGCCCAAGGAAAACCATTATGCCGAAACCGACGGCAAAGATGGCACACAGCGCGCCGAAGGTCCCCATTACTTCCTTTGCGGAAAAGCCCGGAAAGGGAATCGGCGGATACAGCGTGGGAAGCTTCCCGGCGTCGAGCCATGCCGGAAAGGCATTGGTTCCGGCCTGCCTGCGGATTATCCGCATCGCCTTTTTGGCTAGACGGTTTTTCTGATCCAGTTCCAAAACCTCAAGGTATAGGTCTATGGCGCCGCCGATGTCCCTGCGATTAAGGTAGAGCGCGGCAAGCCCTAGGATGGTCGATGTATCCCGACCATTGACGTCACGGGCTAGGCGCAGGTAGGTCAACGCACCGCCCAAATCCCCAGCATGGAGGCAGACGGTTCCCAGAAGGTAGTAATATCGGAACGACCTGCCGTAACGGGTTACCTCCGGCTGGAGAATCCGCAACGCCGCCTCGTATTTGCCTGAACGCGCAAGCCTGCTTGCCTTGGTGAGGGTGGGATCGAGTCTCATACCTTGTGTATTATACATGCATAGGAGGGGTTTGGGAATGGGCGTACACGACAAAACGTATAGCGAAGCCACGGATGATATGGTATAATATGAACGCTGGTATCATGACAACGAAAAAACCATATCGCTGAGAGGCCAGAAATGCTTGTCGTCAACTATGGAAAGGACTGGGCCAAAACTACCCAAGAAGCCCTGGCGGCTTCGGATATAGGGACATATCTAAAGCCTGGCTTGTCGGTATCCATCAAACCAAACCTGGTGGTGCCGCAGTCGGCAAAAAACGGGGCGACCACACACCCGGAGGTGGTGGAAGGGATTATCCTGTTCCTAAAGGACTTTGGGGTGCGGAACATAAGCATTATCGAGAATTCCGCCGTCGGGTACAGCACGAAACGGGCGTTCAAGGTATGCGGATACGAGCCGTTGCAAAAAAAACACGGCATCCCACTGATCGACCTGCAAAACGATTGCGGCAAGACGCTTAGTCACCAAGGATACGATATCCAGATCTGCGAAACGGCGCTAAAAACAGATTTTTTGATCAACGTGCCTGTTCTAAAAGCCCACTGCCAGACACGCATGACCTGTTGCATGAAAAACCTGAAAGGCTGCATACCGCAGGACGAAATGAAGCGCTTCCATACTCTTGGGCTAAACAAGCCAATTGCGGCACTTAACGCACTGTTGCTGGATAAGGGCAAAGGTCCAGCCCTCTATTGCGTAGTGGACGGTATCTGCGGCGACCTTACCTTCGAGGAGGGGGGAACGCCGGTGGAAGCCAACCGCATCATCGCGGGGCAGAATCCGCTACTGGTGGATTCCTTTTGCGCAGGGCTGATCGGCTACAGGCCCGATGACATTGGATATCTGTCGTACGGAAAAAAAATAGGGATAGGCGAATATTATTCACAGGAAACAAAGGTAGTGGAACTGAACCCGGGCAGCAAACCCGTCGGTCAAGTGCAAAGCAACCGGATTGCGGACAGGTACAGGGCATTAATCAAGGAGGACTCGGCTTGTTCCGTATGCTATGCCGCACTGGTATTCGCCATGCACCGAAACGGGGGAACGGCCTTAAGGGGCAGGAAAATTTCCATCGGGCAGGGCTTCAAGGGAAAAAGCGGCGACGGCATAGGTATCGGCAACTGTACACGAGGCTTTCATGCCCATGTGAAAGGCTGTCCGCCAAAGGCCGTCGATATATTGTCATTCCTCGTGAAATCCCTTTGAAAACATTGCTACGCTTAAGATTTCGGACCACCTGAAACAGTTTACCAGCATCGAAAAAACAGGCCTTATCGAGAATGCGCTTACCCTGACACCGCGTACCTGTAACGCAAGTTTGGCGTTGACGTATTCGTTTTTTATGTGAGGCAGCAGGTTGATGGCGCAAAGCATCCCGTACGCAAATTTCCTTGGCAGTTTCGCATCTTTTTGCATACGCTTTATCAGCTCGTAAGGGTTTGTCGTAAGATAAAAAAGAAGACCCAGGCTCGCGAACGCAAAAAAACGGGTGGACATTACCAGGCCCGCCCTGGCGTCGGTAAGCCCGGAAACGCCAATCCCCCCGGTTGCCTCGGTTCCAAAACGTGCGCCAGTCATAAAAATGCCGAACGCAAAAATAGCGACAACTATCAAAAACCTGATTCCACGAACCCATTGCCTGGGCCTTGAGCCGATAAGCAGCAAAAACACACTGATGGCGGCAACCCAAATATTCAAGGGCATTGACCGTGTAAATGAAAGGACTGTGGAAAAAACAACGAGAAAAACAAACTTGAAAAACGGGTTTATCCTTGACAAAAAATCACTCATTCCCGGCACCTCCCAGCCTGATTACCTTATGCGAAAAATCCTGTGCAACTTTTTCGTTGTGCGTGGAAAAAATAACCGTAAGTCCACCCTTTGCCTTTTCCAAAAGTAGGCCCATTATGGCTCGGATATTCTCATAATCCTGACCGTAAGTCGGTTCATCCAACAGGAGCATTTCCTGCTCGCCGGCAATCATGGACAGCACGGCAAGACGGCGTTGTTGACCTTGGCTCAACAAATACGGCGAGTATTTTTTGTATTTCTCCAAATCGAAAAGCCGCAGGAATTCCATGGTTATTTCTTCCTTCATGGATGGGCTTTCGTTTTTGTGCCAGCGGTTTACGCTGAAAAAAATCTCGTCGTAAACGGTAAGGGCCAGAAACTGGTTTGAAGGGTTTTGAAACACAATCCCACATTTTGCAAAAATATCATTTTTCCCGAATTTCGCAAGCTCCTTGCCAAGAAACGTAATATTACCTTTGTACTTGTGTTGCTTGATCAACGTTTTGAAAAACGTGGTTTTCCCGCAAGCGCTTGGCCCAACTATCGCTGTCAGTGTGCCTTTTTCAAAAGTCATATCTGGGTAGGAAATACCGTTTACCGTTAAACCGTCCGCACTTAAAACCGTTTCGCCCGCTTCATTGAGCATGGGAATATCGTCAGCTCCGCTTATGGGTGCGCTACCGTCCAGCGAAACAATGTGGTCGTACACCCCTTGCCATAACGCCACATTGTGGTCTATGGCAAGGACGGTAACCTTCAGCTTTTTGATAAGCGAAATAATTTCCCTGGCGGACTGAATATCAATGTTCGCAAAGGCTTCGTCCAAAATAATGCAACGGGATTTTAAGGCCAGAATACAGCACAGGGCGCATTTCTGTTTTTCCCCCCCGGACATGGTGTTAAAATTTCGATGGAGCAAATGCGGTATGCCGATGGTGTCTGTCACCTCTTTGATAATAGATGCGGTTTCTTCCTGCGGCGTTTGTATATTCTCCAGGCAAAAAAGAAGTTCGTTTTCAAGGTTGTTCATGCAGAACTGCAAATCACAGTTTTGAAACATCATTGCCACATATGCAACCCTTTTGTTCGGCGTGAGGGCATGGATATCCGTGCCCTCGCAAAGTACGCTGCCCGATATCAGAAAGCCGCAGTTCTCTGGGTAAAGACCGGCCAATATATAAGCCAGCGTACTTTTGCCCGAGCCACTTTTGCCGGTAAGTATGGTTATCTTACCTTCCGGCAACGAGAAATCCTGTCCCTCCAAAATATTCCGCCGGGTGTTTTCGAAATACTTAAAGGTGATGTTCTTTGCGTCAAGGCTCACAGACTCACGGCTCCTCGATATTGCCAACGTATTTTTCACCGATAGGATAGCTCTTCAGCACCCCGGCTTTTGCCAGCCTGTCCGCCAAGAGTTTTGACAAAATACCGGCAAAAAGCACGGCGCTCGCCAGGCGAATGCCGAAGCGCATGGCGACAAAACCAAAAGCCAGTTCCGCCCAAAGTCCGCGATACCATGCCAGAACAAAACTGAAAATGGTACTGCCCAGGGCGGCCAACAGCATGGAAGCAATATTGAACTTTTTGTACCTGGTGATCAGGAAAGCGGATTCAGCGCCAACGCCCTGCCAGAAGGCGGAAAAGAAAACAGTGATGTTAGGGTTACCCAGGAAAATCTGTATCACCCCTGTCAGCGTCGAGGTAATAGTCGCTACCCCCGGTTTGCGTATGATGTACGGCGAAAAAGTCGCGACAAAAAAGAAAATGCCGAAAAAGAATTCAAAGGTTAATTCCCCAAGGCCAAAGGGAGCCAAAAACGGCGTTAAAAATATAGCCAGATACACCGTTGACAGGCAAATAATCGCGAAAAATACCGCCAGCAAGCTTACCAGGATAACGTCTTTCAGTTTCCACGCATAAAGATTGAATAGCGACAAAGTTTTTTTGTTTTCCATGTTTTCCTCCTGTTTATTGCGTCCGCTGGCTGGCCATGGACGGGCTGTTCACCGAAAGCGTAGTTTGTAGGACATAATGGGCCACGTTCTTTTCGGCGTAGGCCATTATTTCGTTAAGGCAGTCAAAGATATTGTCCACGCCGCCTTGCAGTTCCGTGGCATAGTGGGAAACACCCTTAAACACGCCCATGTCTTTCGCAAGGTTTACCGCATGGGCAATGTGTTCCATATATGTGGGTACGCCAAGCGGATAAAGTGATATTTTGCTTAAAACGTCAAAGTTTTTGTCGGCGCGGTTTGTGGGGGTATCTACCGGTGCATCATCTGCCGCAAGGCAGCTATCCTCGTCCGTATCGCCAGGACAGCCTTTCGAAAACGTCGCTTCCATTGTAATGTGGGTGCGGCCATCGTTGACGTGCACAAAGCACGACTTGACGGCATCCACAACCTGCGCCCTCCTGCCCCGATACACGGTAGAGAGCGCATCCGTACCGCTCCATATTCTCTGGGTATCCACACGGCCGATGGCGTTCAGGATGATGTTTACATAGTCGTCACTCATAACCGACAGGGAAAACCTGCAGCCGGTTATCGCCTTGTTTGTCCCACAATCCTTCCATGGAATGGGGACATCTTCATTTGTTTGCATAAAAAAGCACCTCTTCCCAAAATATTTCCCAGGAAGCGGCGCACGCCGTCCGATCACTACCTACGTTGGGATTATCCAAATCAGGTTAGTGGGTTAAGGTTTAGCCTTAAGGCATACCTCTCTCAGCCGCAAATGCAGCACCCCAGGATCTATGGCAAGAATAGCATGAATTTTCGAAAAGAGTCAAGTACATCACCGACGAATTCCAGCACCTGACGTATTATGTTTTCCCAGCTTTGATTGTCTGCAAAGGATACATGCCACGCCCAACACAATAACCACGTTTCCATACACCAAAACTCTGCGCCTCCAGCCTGCAATGCTCGCCCTCAAAGCCGCAGTTCCCTATGGCATAAATCTGCTCGGGGGTTCCCCAGTCCTGGAGCATGACGTGCGCCGTGTCCGCCCCTGGATTTACCCCGATGATGCAGGATCCTCGGCGGTACACAAAGGATCGGTCGCCTGAATCCGCACGGGGGGCGTGGACAATCTCCAGGTTCGGCTTTGCCCTAAGGTCTTCCTCGGTATGCCGTAGACGGAGCAGGGCCTTTACCGTGTTCAGCAGCGACAGTGGATCCTGCTCCTGCGTCTCGACGTTGGGTGCCGCGGGATCGGCGTTGACTGGCAGGTAGAACCTTTCCAGCATGGCTGTGGAAAACCCGGCACCACGATCTGGCTTCCATTGCATGGGTGTACGGGAACCCGTGCGGCTATAGCCCCCTTCCTTGCTGGGCAGATGGCCAAGATAGCGCATGCCTATTTCGTCCCCGTAATACAGGAAGGGAACGCCGGGCATGGTAAAGAAAAACGCATAGGCAAGGGCAAGTTCCCTGGGCGAAAGCCCGTGGCCGATGCGAGGGGTGTCGTGGTTCCCGGTTATCGGGCTTATGTAACCGTCGTTTTTCGTGGCCTCGTACCAAGGCATGTACTGATCAAGAAACCGGTTGATGTCGCCCTTGCCGTTTTTTCTGAAATAACTGTCGTCGGCAAGGACGCTGGCCCTGCCGTCCCTGTAATCACGCACCAGGCTGCGGTATCCGCTGTTCTCGTGATCCAGTAGGAAGTCAGCGTGAAAGCCGGCCTTGATTGCCAGCGGCGGACAGCCCCATTCGGATACCATCGCCGCCTCGGGGAATTCCTCGTCCAGCATTTTGCGCACGTTCCGCCAGATTGCGCTCGTGGCAGTCTTGCGTTCGTCGTCGAACTTTACAAGCGAGTCGGCCATGTCAACACGAAAGCCGTCGCAGCCCCGGCCTTTGTCCCCGACAAGCCAGAACCGCATAACGTCCTTGAGCGCCTCCCTTGTCGCAATGCAGTCCGGGTGATCGGGTGGCAACTGCCATTTCTCCCGGAGTTCCAGAAAGCCGTAGTTCAGGGCGGGCTGGCACTTAAAGAAATTGACGATATAGCAGCCGTCCCGTTCCGCCTCGCCAGCTATGAACTTCAGCCCGTCGATGCTCCAGCAAAACCAGCCGTCGGTCCAGATGTAGCGGTTTTTGCAAACATCGTTGGGGTTTGTTTTTCTGCTTTCGGTGAACCAGGGGTGCTCCTCGGAGGTGTGGCCCGGAACCAGATCGAGAAGTACCTTCATGTTCCGTTTGTGGGCCTCGTCGAAAAGCCGAAACAGATCCTCGTTTCTGCCGTAGCGAGGGGCGACCTTTTTGTAGTCCCGTACGTCGTAGCCAGCATCCTTGAACGGCGAATCGAAGCAGGGGTTGATCCACAGGGCATTGCAGCCAAGGTCTTTGATGTAGTCAAGCTTTTCGATTATCCCCGGAATGTCGCCGATACCGTCGCCGTTGGAATCGTAAAAAGATTGGGGATAAATCTCGTAAAAAACCGCATCGTCTAGCCATCGGGGCATAGCGAACTCCTTTGAAATACGAACAGGATTATTGCGAAATAGCAAACGATGATATGAACCGTCGGCAGGAACAGGCCGAACAGACTCGACAGTAATACGGGCAGGGTGGAGGAATAAAGGACAAGGCCCATCCTGTCCTGGAAGGAAAGCGGAGCAAGGTTCATTCTGGATATGCGAAGGAAAAAGCTTGCGGACAGATAAAACACCGCCTGGATAACCAGGATCAGGATAAAGGCAATACCCAGGAGGGGCAAGAGTACGTTTCTGCCGTAATGGTTTTCCAGCATGAACATGTTAAAAATTTCGGCAACGTCTCCCCTTGCCTGGCTTTCCAGCAATGCGCCATCGATCCAGGGCGTGGTCAGCAAGAAATCCTCGCCGTAGAGTCGGTTGAACAGTTCAAAAGGCGACAACTTTGCGATGGCGAATGTCACGGGAAAATTAAGACAAATCAATAGCAACAAAAAATGCAGCACCAGCCATCTGCCCCCCGTCCTTCGGATATGGTCGAGGAGCAGGGCGATACGCTCCTCGTTTCTCCAGGTAAAGGCACCCAGCGTTACCGCCCTAAGATAATCGTTCATTCGCCTTTGTTCGCCCCGGCCATCAGGCCCTGCAACAGGAAACGCTGGAAGACCATGTAAAGGATTGTGATAGGAATCGCCACAAGCACGGCCCCGGCGCAGAAGGCGGCGAAATCGGCGTTCGAGCCAGTTATAAGCTCAAAAAGACCTATCGCAAGGGTGCGTTTTTCGTCCTGGTTTATAAGGAAACGCGGCAGCATGTAATCCATCCACGGGGCCATAAACGCGGTTATCGCAATGAAGAACATGATAGGCA
>Ga0209755_10006617_pt1 | contig 12766 bp, 6 predicted proteins | sample TergutCo191P1_FD_187301 | JGI IMG/M metagenome (GOLD analysis project Ga0209755, IMG submission 187301) | Cornitermes sp. P1 segment gut microbial communities from Petit-Saut dam, French Guiana - Co191P1 (SPAdes) (version 2) | ecosystem: Host-associated > Arthropoda: Insects > Digestive system >... | reverse complement strand
CCTCTCTTCCTAGCAAACCACCTGTGGGGGGTTATGGCAAGCCAAACTTGGCACCCAAACCTCCTGGCATTGCTCCTAATATCTCCAGTAAACCATCGCCACCACTTAAGAAACAAGTTGTGAATGGCACATTTCAAAACACAGACCGACCTCCTGTGATTCGTGCGCACAGTATGCGTGTGCCAAGATCGCCACCTGTTGCTCCACCTCACGGTCTTCCTTTCCCACCAGCAACAAAGGATCTAGGAAGCTACCGTGGAGGCAATTCAGGTTTACCATCATTCCATCAGTCCCAGGACTCCATACATCATTGTCGTGCAAATCCTCCACCACCCCCAAGAACTGCCACATTGCCGTCAAACTTAAGTCATCATGGAACAAAGTCAGCTGCACCACAGCCACCTCCCCCTTCCACACCTCCACCTTCCACTCCATATTCAGGCTCCAGTAGGTCTGGAGTGGCACCTTACCTGAAAGCACCTGTGGCTCGGCCACCACCACCACCTTTGCGAATATTAGGTGGAGGAGTAAATCCTCCACAATGTCCACCACCACCACCTCCAACATCTGCGCCACCACCTCCCCCACATAGAACTTCCCCTGCACCTCCACCTCCATCACTACAGACAAAGCTTGCTCCAGCTGTAAGTACATTGAATGATTATTTCTTATTAAACTGTTATATTTACAAGTGGAGTTAGAAAGTGTAAATTTCAGAATGTTGCATTCGTAGGCAGCGATGTGTTTCAAACACTTAATTCTTTTTATGTTCTCAGACAAACTGTGATGGTGTTTTACATACACGTAATGTTTCCTGATCTATGGATGTGCTTGTATCTTGGGGGTAAATATATTGTTTATATATTGCCACAGATGCCATAAATATGGTGTGGTTAATGAGATATTTTGTGGCGCTGTGGTGGCTGTACTGTTATGGCATTTGCCTGTAGTAAATACGCGCTTTACTTATTCATCAACAAAATTTCACTTGAGTGAGTAATCTTTTCATTCACTGTGTAATTTGATTTTACTCACTGAACTGTAAGAATACATTCTTATTGATCATCATAATGCTTCCATGCTGCTGAAGTTCATATTCTAAACTTTATATATGTGTTACTGTTTCTGAATTATAGTAATTCAGTAATATCAGAGTAATGTTTTGTAAATATATTACTGGATGTGTGTGTTAGATATTTGTTTTATGGAATATGTGCTTAATGACTTCAACCCCATAGTAAGTTAAAGACAGAAAATTACATTGCTGAAATACTCTGTCATGATTCTGAATCTGGAGTCACAGTGGAAAAAATAATACAGATGTATGTGTGAAGACAGGAATTACCATAAATGGTGTGGTAGGAAGTAAGTGAATGTGAGTGATGAATTATGTGATGATCAGCTTGGAAAACAACTGTGTTTAGAATCTGTACCAACAGGAATACTAGGTATAAGGCACATATGTGGGTTGTCACTGTTATAGTGGTCCTGTAAATTTTATTCACCTGTAGAAATATATGGCCAGGCATGGCAAGGGAAACAAATAATTACACAGTGTTACTGTACAGTGCCTGCCTAGATCAGGATGTTTGGAGTGGAAAGAAGTCGCAGCTTATTGGATGAGAGCTGTTATTGCAGTGTAGATTTTTGTACATACTCTGAAGTCTTCATTTCCAGGATACATTACTGCTGGCAGACTTGAATTCTTGGATTTTCAGAAATATTTAGCAGTTGCCAGTATGACCTGCTTTGATCATTTCAAATTTTACCGGAATGGCTTACTGGACACAAACCCTAAAGTTCATTGCACAGGATGTGGGCAATAATTGACGTTACCAAGGATATGTATATGTATTCTTTTATATGTGGTAAGGAAGTGTCAGTTGATGAAAGGAAGGTTGCTTGCCTTCAAAGGATCTCATGCTTCAAACTGGCTATGTCCAATCCAATTTGGCATTTTATAATGGAATACCTGAATATGTTTATTACTTAACGCAGTCAGACTTCATTCAATCATGTATGTGCTATAGGGCAAAATAGTGAATATTTTAGACAGCTAAGATCCAGTGCCGGTAAGCATTGGAAGATGTGTATATATATCTCTGTCAATAAATGTCCAACAAGATGCAACTATACAGAGTGTATTTTATCTGTAAAATAAGATAAAATAAACTGTGTATAGTTGCATCTTGTTGGACCATATATTGACAAAGAATTGCGATGCACGGTCCCATGAACATAAAATGTGTATAATAGCTAAGAGACAAGAATTACAGATTTTTAGAGTTTTGTAATGACATTACATTTTTTAAGGAATGCCGTGAAAATGAATGTACAGCAAAAGGGTGAATGATAGTGCCTTGTATGTTAATTGTATAAAACTGTAAAAGGTACTGGTATAGAAAATAGTGTAGATTAGTTGCAAGGGAATGGAATGTTAAAACTGTACCAGAACTTTATTGTGTTTGTGTGTTTCAGGTGCCAAATTCTGCGCCACCTCCACTACCTATTCGGAATGCCTCAATGCGAGCTTGCAGTGAGATAGAGAGTAGGTTTTCCGAGTATTTTCATTTAATTCACGAATTTCCAACACCACAACCCTTCACAGGAATGTATAAAGTTTTCAACAGTAGAACTGGTAAGTTATAATTGCTGTTACAGTCCCAGTCTGATTACTTGTTTTCTTTTATTCCATCTTCTGCTTACCAAAGTACAAAGTGCAGGTTATGTTATAATTTCCTTCCATCTTATTTGTTGTCCTATCATTGGTAGCAATGGAGTCTCTCAGTGCAAGTAGAGTGCAGGTCAAGACTGCAGTTGAAGGCATTAACACCTGCATGGGCCCTGTAAAAATGTGACACTATAGTTCGTTATGACACAGTTTGAAGTTCTGGTAATGGGCATGTAGATATACTTGTGACAAATGGAACAGGATTGTTCATAGTGGAAATCATATTGTCAGTCCAGTTTGTTGTTTGCTGTTTGCTGTTACATGGAAGGAAACCAAGAATTGAGTGTAAAATGGGTGCTTTAGGGGAAATGTTAGCACAGCATCAGGCTAGCCAAAATAAATGCAGAATGTGCACATTTGTGTTGAATACATTAGGCAGTGAACCCTGAATGGCAGTGCAGAAATTGGGTTATGTATGGCATTATTCCATGTTTTAATTTGATGAATAAGATTTATTAACTAGACCAACAAATGCACTTGGATTTAAGAATGTAATTTTATTACATAATGATCACCAACTTGTCTCAGCCACCCATGTGGCCATCTTCAGGGTGGTTCACTGTGTGGACTGTATCATTGCTCACTAATCTGGATAATCATTCACTGCCTCGATATTTTGTATACATTATTCCACAGAACCATACTCCAGACAACAGTTTTTAACTTCTGATTTTTTTGTATTTGTCGCCATTTCACTATTCGTTTGTGAATATTAACCAAAAACTGTATGATTTTTAAACTGTGGAGTCATTTTGACACATTATAATTATATTTGTATTCTTGTTCTCATCACCCTAAAGATGGCCATATGAGTGGCTGCAACTTATCGGTGATTACTTTGTAATAAAGTTGCATTCACAAATCCACATGCATTTGTTGGTCTTTTTAATGAACTTTATGGCAAGTGTATAATCTTCCTTCATTGGCTGATCTTTTCTTTCTGTCCCCTCACCTGCATATTGCAACCATCCTAGACTTGGCAGCTCATGGCATTCAGGTTCAGGCTAGACAATTAGGATTTGATCTGTGGCAAGGCCACCCACCTGTTCACAAAATGATTGTGATTGGCAGCTGGTGTCTTATTTATTTATGTGCCACATCTGATGTACCTTCTGCCTTTTCAAGTGGCTGTAGCATAGTCATAGTGAACTGTAAAATAAACTCCCACATTCACATACTGCCACCACTTTCATTTTATAACAACAGTAACCATTGAAGCAAATTGTCACTGAACTGGATAGAGTTATACAACAGTAGACAAACAAGCAAATGTGATTATTCTAATGTTCAGCATATTTTGTTACATGTTTATTTACCGCAGGCATAGCATATTGTGATAGTTTAATTCTTCCTAGTGCCAGCCTGAAGGTATCGTAAAAATTGCCAAGCTGTTTTCACCTTCACTAGCCAAGAATGCTATTTCTTCTTAAAGCCAACCTAGTAAGGTATATGTCAAGGGAGAGTTCACACTTCCTTTTTTACAAATGTGGCCTTGACTTCCATATACTTATGCATGGGCACATTATAGACACACCACAGATCTGGCAAACTTAATGTGCTTTGGAAAGCTTTTGTATTCAGAAGGTGGCGTAGAAGGGTTAATAACCACAAAATTGACTGGAACTGAAGTGCACTTACACTTGGAATGTGATTTTATTTCCAACATTCAGCACAGTGATTGAATTTATGCCTGTGCATTGGAGAGAATGGACATGCTGCTGATAGTGAATAGGTGTGTAGGGTGGTTAAAAGGAAATGTGAACAAAAAGGGAACACTTGGGTTGGAATATCAGTACTATTTTTTTTTAATTTGTTTTATACTTATTCCATTACTTGCAGTAAATCAGATGGCAACATCAGCTGCAAAACAGCAAGCTCCCCAGCCACCTATGGTCGTCCAGCTGAGTAATAAGATGTACAGCAGTAATGCCTCCAACTGCTAGCAGCCTAACATTCTCAGTTGTGTGATGTTTAATAGGTGTGGTGCTGTTGTATAAAGACTAAGGAGTTGCAGGTACAGTCTTTTATGAGAAATCATTTTAGCAGGTACAGTAATGTAGGTGGGCTGGCACATAATATTTATTTTGAACTAGTAATCTTACACAGTCAGTAAAAACTAGGGCTGTCAGTCAATTAACATTCTTAATCAGTACACTGTCTATAATCAGTTCCTCAACTTATTAATAGGTAAACTTTGGTTAGTAAGAATGTAGTTGGTTACCAAAAATAATTAATTTATTATGAAATGAAATCTGGAAAAGTATGTATGTGAGTTTTGAGGTTTTCACATTGGTGTAGCTGAGCATTCCTTTCTGGGATATGATGCTGCATCAGAGAGATCTGATTACTCATTGATGCAGCATTATATCCCAGAAGAACAGAATCTTCAAGAAAATATTCCTTAAAGATATTGTGGCAGTTGAGAGATCACTGCACAAGGTTTCATTGAACACAGCAGTTTCATAAGCTACATTTTCCATTTTAAAGTTTTGGAAATCAGCAGTGTTAGGGAATATACCTTCATTAGTCAGAAATAAAATAATTAATTGGCTTGATTAAACAATTAATTGTGACAGCCTTCTCTCTCTCTCTCTCTCTCTCTTTCTTTCTTTCTTTCTTTTTTTTTATTTTTTTTTTAATCCAATGCCACCACATGTCCTTGTGGTCCTCCCTTCTGGGCATGGCAGGAGTGTAACCGACTTCTGAGTTTGGGACACCCACAAGGTGCAGTTATGTTGTCCCAATGATGTGAGTGGTGATATAGGAGGATGCAGTGCCAGGAGGGCCCTTAAACATAAATTCTACCAACCAACCCAGACCATGGTCACCGCGGGAATCCTCCCCTTCAGGGAAAATTCTCATGGTAGAGCTGGGAATCGAACCCAGGACCTCATGATTAGTAGTCAGAGAGACTGACCACTAGACCATGAAGCTGGTCGCCCCAATAATAATATTAATGTAGATTTTGAATGGTTGAATTTTGAGGTACATACTTTTAACATTAGAAGGCACTGTTTGGCCTAGGATGTTTATTAGTATTGGGATCCTCACAGGAGTGTTCCATGTGGGCATCGTTGATGTTAAAGAAAATGAACACATAATTTAAGATCAAAGCGGGTTTGCAAAATGCGAAATCTTCAGATGCAGAATTACAATTTTTGCAGACAATCCCAAGAATTCAATGCACCTACATCGCAACTAAATGTTGCATAACTTGATGCTGTGTGCGTGCCTGGGTAATAGAACAGTGTATGATTTATCCAGACACAGTTACTGTTCTCCAGTGCAATGTGTATGTTTCAGAACTGGGATGTATGTCATAACTTAATGTTTAGTAACATTGCACAGGTCATAATTAACTCGGTTGGTTAGAAGCATTACCTGTGGGAAAAGGACCTTTTGTTCTGTGTTGCTTAGGAATTAATGCAGTAAAATTACTGTACCTATGCAGTTCGGAGCAACTGTTGGAAAGCAAGATCCTCCAGCATTGTTGTAAATTTATTTGTTTTTAGAAGTATTACATATAAGATCATACGGTTGCACGTGTAAGGTGCAACACAGTTGTTCTGTATGCTCGGATAAAATGAACAATTTGTCACAAATTTCTAGTTAGGATCCTTCATGCAGTTGTGTTTTATGTAGGGATGGCCTGCAAATGCAGAGTGCAAACTGAATTTTCTTTCACTAAATCTGTTTCACAAGTACTCATTTTAATTTTCCCTAATCATGGTGTTGCATTATGTATGTTAAGAAAATAGTTTTATCCTAATTCTGTTTATATAAGATGCTGAAAGTAATAAAAAGCCCCATCACTTTGCTTCCATTGAGTTGGAAGTCCAGTTGTAGGTTTGATACCATTTTGGTCTCTAGATAGACTTTGTGCCAGAAAATTTCTCCAGCTTTATTTTGTCATCATTTGAAATAGGGTGTACTAACAGTATAGATGAGAATAATTGAAAGACTGAGCTCTGATTGTGTCTGCCAAATGAAACTATAAAACATCAGTATGCTGGAAGAAGGTATTTGGCAAGACTACGGAGTGGAAATATTTTGTTCTTAATACCCATTCTAGTCCAAGAAGTCCTGGGTATGAAGGTAATTTTTTTTTATTTCAGGGTGCTGATAAAATAAGGTTCACAAATTATTCTTCATGTACTGACAGGACTTGTGTCATGGAAAAATATATGACCACCCGCTTTTGACTACTTAATCTACTTCTGCTTCTTGAATAAAACATAATTACTAATATGTGTATTGATATTGGTCAAGAGGCATATGATGTGACAGCACCTGACTTAGATGTTGTGAAGTAAAAGTTCACAACCATTAACATTCTCTTGTATGAGGTAGTGAAGATTTAGATAGTGGTCTTCTGGGTTGTGACAGCACATAGGGGTGATGGATGCAGCACGTTCCTTTGACAAGTTGATAACTGCCCACTAAAGTACACACTGTTATAACCCACAGGAGAATCATTCTTGGAAAAATCTAAATAAATTAAGTTTCACATTGAACATCAACTGTACCAAAAGCCATATATCCCCGTATGTAAAGTGGCTGGTTTGATACCTGCACTTCAATTTCTTTCAGGTCCAAGTACATTTTCTTTGCATCCACTGTGTCCTGAATATATCTGAGGCCACTGTATCGTTCACTATTCATTTATTGCGAGGGTCTAGAATAGGCAGAGCTTTATGACCAGAAGTTCTGTAACCCTTCACAAGATGGTGATTAGGCATAGGAGCAACCTTATTATCACCTCTAAATACATTTGAAATTGCCTTCACCGTTACAGACAAGAACGTGTGATTCAAAATTTATAAGGAGCTGATAGTAAGATAATTAGGAATGATATGTACTATATTATGTTTGCTGGTTTAGGTTTTTTTATCTAATTATCATGTGTGACACCATGATAAATGTACTATTAATTGACTGGCTGTTGGCCGTGAACTAAGTTCTGTAGTTGGCTTTTATTTATTTATTTTTCTCCATCATGTCTAAAAATGACTGATCCAATTCACAAGTTCTTTCTCCAGTTAAAGACAAACAGAACATGAAGCTGTTGTGTAATTCAAGTGACAAATCTACTTGTACCTAGTACTTGCAACACAGATGTTTCAACACTTTGCCACTTAAACATCATGTGTACACTTCATGCATTATGATGGTCAAGACACCGGATGTTGGGTATAGGTGACTGCCATTTAATGGCCTTACACAGCTATCACTTAAATTCCAGACTGCCACACATCACACCAGGCTTTTAATTCAGTCATCAAAGTATTGTATGGACATGATTTGCTTTGAAATTATTTGTATGCAGTTAACTCAGATATAACTTGTTTATTTGTCAAAAAATACATGACATGGCCATTTCTTCCTCTCTCCCATTGTGAGATAGGTTTTTAAGTTCTCTGAAATTTAAGATTTAGAAGCAAGTCTGTTTTAACTTTACATTTTTAAAAACTTTTACAGTTTGCAACTACAGAACACAAAACTTGTCAGAATTTAGTTAAGAAAAATAAAGGAAGAATATACATCAGTGCACCAGAAAGATGAGGTCATACAAACACCCTTTAATGATAAGTGTGAAGGTATTTGGTAGCAGCGTCTGTCATGCTACTCACAGAGCAAAGTGGAACGTAGGCCAAACTTCAAAAGTAAACACTTGAAAGGAATACTATCAGCTGAATGTGAAAAGGACATTTTAACAAGTCTTCTCACAAAAAACTGGGGAAAATCTACTTTGGTCCACACATCCCACTGTGACGCAGTATATAAAAAGAAAGTACAAGAACAGGCAATCACAACTCACTTTTTGAGAGTCATTTATTGTCAGAATATCACGACGTATGTTTACCTACAAGGCCATTGTCAGGTACTTGTATTCATAAAAATGCATTCAGAAAACTATATACTAACACAATACGATTTTATTTTGTTGTATATAATTATGTAAACTTTTTATAATTATGTAAAATGGTACTGTGTTGTGACGATGGCCCTGTAAGGCCAAAACATGTGGTACTGTTCTGACATATGTGGTTGCCAAGGAGTGAGTTGTGTTTGTTTGTTCTTGTATTTCATTTTTAGGTGCGTTTACAAAATTGTTTTATCATGTCTTGTCTGTCCACATGGAACAACTTGACCACCACTGGATGGATATTCATGAAACTGTTGTTTGAATATTTTTCAAAAATTTGTGGAGAAAATTCATGTTTCATTATAGCCTGACAAAAATAACAGGTATTCTGTGTGGTTACCAGTGTACCTTTTTGATAATATCTAGCTGAATTCTTCATAGAATGAGAAGTGTTTTGGACAAATGTTGTAGAGAAAAATCAAAACAAATTTTGAGTTCAATACCTTTTTTCTGAAAATTGTGCTGTTTATGAGATAATGTGGAAAAATATGGTAGAGCCAAACAGGCCACATATGACAATGTAATATGGCACGTGCGTATCTCATGCTGGATAACGAAAGCTACAGACATGCGCTCAGAATATGTAATACTTCTTTTCCACAGCAGTAGTGGTTATATGAACGTGCCTCAATTTTATGTTTATACTTATTACTTGTCTTGTTACTGATGAAGGTTTGACATTGTAATTTAAAATATACATAACACAAATAATTGTAATTTAAAATATACATAACGCAAATAATATGTTGAAGTGCTCAAATGTTGATTACCAAAATATGTTTGATAAATATTCACAATTGAGATTGATGATAGAAGTTTGTTTACGTGATTGAAGTTGCTGTCTGTAACTTGGCTGTGTAGTCCCAGATGATTGACATATATGCTAAAAATGTGGTGGGCAAGTAACTGAATGTAAAAGGTATATAATAATTTGTTGTATTGATAGTGGTTAATTAAACAAATGCTGCAATTATTTACACATGTAATGTGCTGTGTATCATCCTCATAGCAAGCCACTGTGGCTTGTGTATCAAATGAGAAGAGTTTTAAACTAATACTTTAATGTTGAGTTTGGAGGTTTTCACAGTAGTGTAGGTGAGGAGTCCACTTTTCTTGGTCTGTTACATTGTGTCACTGGGTAACTGGTTCCTGATGTTTTGAAGGAACTTAGTGCCTTCAGTACCTTGGGAAGTGAATACTCGTTGACAAACTATCATATCCCAAAAGAGTGGAATCCTTAATACTTTATTCTTTAATTAGGTCAAGCTGGGAATTCGTACTTTTAAACAAATTATACTAATTATGTGACTTTGTTTCCATAACAAGGTGAAACTTTTGTGAAAGAGATAAGCATTAATTTTTTCCACCCTGAAGAGGGAGGCAGGAGGGGTGTCAGAAATGTAGATAACCATCTACCAGACTATATGGTATCACCTGGAGGACAACTGTTTAAATCTTCACTGCTGTGTAAATCTCATATCATAAGCTAATTGCTTCTTATGTCTCCCTTTCATCAACTCACCTTTTTGAAAATTGTTAATGCAACTCAAATTGTAATATCTGAATTTCAGTTTTTGTAGGTACATACCACCTGAGATGTTCATATGCCATTGGCTGTGGTTGTGGAGGATTGTTACTTACAAATAAACGCTCACAAACCATGAAGGGAAGCACAAAAGTTGACATAAGAAGTCGTGTGTGCCTGTGTGTGTGTGTGTGTGTGTGTGCATTCACACGTTTGTGTGTTTGGTGGATGCTGAAAACAAAATGCAAGACTGATTGAAATGTTGCATCAACTGGTTAAGCAAGTCAATCACTTGAGTACATCAATAAATATATATTTTGTAGATTATATTTGTTGGTATATAACCACACTATCCTAGGCGATTTTATGTCACTGAGTATGAAAAGCACTTAGTGAAGGCATTTCAAATCACTACTAAAATGTAATTATTTTTTAACAGATTCAGTAATACTTGGGTGACATCTTTGAGATGAGTAATTTAATTTACATTATACTTAAGTTCTTGTATATTTCATGTATTTTTTCAGTTTAGTTTATAATTTATTAAAACTGATATTCTTGATTGACAACTACCCAAGTGGTTGATTTTTTGGTTAATAGTTGCCACTTACGTGGCTCATTACCTTTGCATTTGTTAACATAATCACAGTAGTTCAGGGGTTTCTGTCTGTGTGCTGTTGGGGTACTGGCAGGTATTTGCTTTTCTTACAGGATTTAGATCAAGATTCTTTTTCTTTTTTGCATAGAATAGTAGAACCAATGTACCTAGTGACTGAACTGTGTGCATATTGTGTAAAGTGTACTTTGTGTCAGGAGTTGGGGACCATAGCAGAGTAACTTGGGTAGCAATACTGTGTGCAGGCAATTAATGAAGATGTTCCTGAACTGCCATTTTAAAGCAGAAACTAAAAATAAGTTTCATTAGCCGTCTTACAGCAGTATGTAGTAACACATTTTTTCATTCCTAAAGAATTTTTTAAATTTCTCTCAATACAAGATTTGTATGGAATGAAGTTTTCTTCCCCTCTTTTGAGTTTTCAGAATTGTTATAGGGTTTTGAGAGAGAATAGTGTTTTAAGGCATCAATTTCTGTTCTTTAGTGTAAATTAAATGAGGTTTCATTCTTGTGCAAGTGCAAAACTGAACCCTTTTGGATTCACATAGATATGTCATGTAAATTGTGTGGTATATGTATACAGTGAAATAAAATTATAATACACATTATGTATGTAGAAAAAGAGGAAATAGTCCATGAATCCAAACTGTGGCATCATCAGTGGAGTTTGATGTTTCTTTTAATTGCACACTACTATTAAGAGATATATTCCTTTCTTTTGCTTTCTCAGACTTGGTTCACACACGTACTGCTTCTACTGTATTTTAGAAGGACCAAGGAACACAGTATCATTTTCTTAAGTTTCCTAACTACCAGGTCATGTTACAGAATCACCTGAAGGTTTCCCTCTAAGATGTAAAATAATCTGTATGAATGTCAGATGTGTCCATGGATACTGGGTAGTGCGCAAAAAATGGCCGTAAGAAAAATTTGTACAAGTCAATAGCTTTACAGATACGAATGAACCTCGTGTAAGTTATATGCATCATACCTAAGCGTGTGTATAAAATGGTTTATTAATTTCAGTTGCTTAAACAGAAGAGTATATTTTCCATTTTGAGTGTTAACACTGCACAATTTTAGCCTACTTTTCTTCCTTAATACTTAGGTTCTGGTGCAGTGTGATGCTGAGAAAACAAAACATCCACTACAGTCACTAGACAAGAATATGCTAAGTAATGGGTGGCCATTTAAATGTCATGTCTTTTCAAAGGTATGCTGGGCACTTAATACCAGCCCCAGAGAGTTAAAATATCCTCATTAAATCACAAAAATTAGTTGCATAGTAATGTGTACAGACCTATTCCAGGACATACCCATAATTTTTTTTTTAATGTCTATGAGTGTATATAGGACCATTTTTCAAATTCTGAACCTGTTGCTTGAACAGTTTAATAAATCTCAGTATCAGCATTATGCCATTTGATGCCACTGAGCAGCATAATTGTAAATTTCCCCCAAGATCAGTAACAACAGTATGGTGGGAATATAAACGTGTGAGTACAGCAGTAGTGACTCTTACTAGAGGCTTCTGAAATGGTGTAGGCTAAGAGGTTGGAAAAATATGCAACTTCTGTGTGTGTGTTTTTTTTTTTAAATCACACAGCTAGATGGTGGCCAGGTGAATTTTTTTTTTTTTTTATTACTTTAAGCTTGGTGGTAACAGGGCCAGTTGTAAAACATTATTGGACCCAGTGCAAAAATAAATGTGGAAGCCTTTCCTATGCATAGGCCTGTAATGACAGCACAGATATGAGTGATGTAAGAACTTGTATACAAAAGGTATTTGTCACAAAATATGAAATTAAGCCAGCCTTTTTGGGGCCTTACACAGCTTCATAGGTTGTGATAGCCTTGAACTGGCCCCAAGTGACTGTAACAAACTCACTAACAGTTTGAGCTAGGTGTGTAAAATTTGGTACAGAGATCATCCATATGTATGCCTGCACATTGTGCATTACATATTGT
>Ga0209755_10006616_pt1 | contig 12766 bp, 8 predicted proteins | sample TergutCo191P1_FD_187301 | JGI IMG/M metagenome (GOLD analysis project Ga0209755, IMG submission 187301) | Cornitermes sp. P1 segment gut microbial communities from Petit-Saut dam, French Guiana - Co191P1 (SPAdes) (version 2) | ecosystem: Host-associated > Arthropoda: Insects > Digestive system >... | reverse complement strand
TTCATCTTTCTGCTCTGAATCGAAGAGCGCTTCAGCTTCTTTGCATTTTAGTTCCATTTCTCTTTCTGTCATTGTTTATCCTCCTGTTTTTTTTCTCCGTTCTATAATTTTATCTATTGACCTTGATACTGCGTCTTCTGTATTGTCGGACGGAGTTCTTTCCACAGGCGATGATGATGCCGGTGTATTGGAAACTTCGCTGTAAGAAGCGCTTTCTCCAGGAATATCCTCAACTTCGATGATCTGCAAAACAGCGATCTGCTGATCGTCCGGCAATTTAGAAACGCGGTTCGCTGTGTTGCTGGTTACCTTTTCGAAGAAGGTGCGGATATCTCTTGCGTTGCCGAAGTTCTTGCTTTTACCTGCGACCATTTTACGGATTACTCCCCGGGCTTTTTCCTTTGCCTTATCGGTGAGTGTAAAGCCTGCTTTTTTTACATTAAAGCGTTCAAAGATTTCAATAAGTTCGTCTGCTGTATAATCGGGAATATGGATATAGTGCTTGAAGCGGCTTTCCATGCCGGGATTGCTGTGCTTGATAAATATTTCCATTTCTTTTTTGTAACCGGCTACAACGCATACATATTTGTCGCGGGCATTTTCAAGATGCGCAAGAAGGACAGTTATCGCTTCGGCCGCATATTGATCAATCGGTCCAGGATTGCCTGTTGTGTTATTACCAACCAGACTGTAAGCCTCGTCAATAAATAAGACTCTTCCCAATGCCTGACGGCAGTATTCGTTGACTTTGTCTTTGGATTGGCCGAGCCAGCTGCCCTTAAGATCGTTTCCGTTAATCTCCAGAGGTTTGTCATCAGGAAGTAAACCGATTGCTTTGAAAAGTTTTGCGAGCGTGCGGACAATAGTTGTCTTGCCTGTTCCCGGATTACCGGTAATACAGATGTTGTTTCCTTCGCCGTCCGGCATCTTGCCGGTTTGTTCCATGATTTTTCTATCGTAAGCTATTTTGTTCGCGATGTTCCGTACTGTAACTTTTACTTCTGTCATACCGACCATTGCGTCAAGCTCGGCAAGCGTTTCATCAATTGAAATTGGTTTGATTGCTTCGCCGATGTCCGCGGCTTCAATTGTGTTGAGCGCTTCAAGCGTGCGTTCTTCGTCAGGCAATGCGGAAACGCGCTCGGACTGGCGGCTTGTGATCTCTTCAAAGAGTCGGCGGACTTCCCGCGCGTTGCCGAAGTCAGGCCGCTTCTTTCGCAGCATTGCTTCGATTGCTTTTCTCGCCGCGTCTTTTGCCGCGTCTGTAAGGATAAGCCCTGATTTTTTCACGAAGCTCTTTTCAAAAATCTCGTAGAGTTCCGCTGCGCTGTAATCTGCAATTTGGATATAGTGATTAAAGCGGCTGCGCATTCCCGGGTTCAGCTTGTCAAGGAACAATCCCATTTGATTTTCATACCCTGCGACGATACAAATAAATTTGTCTTTCGAATTTTCAAGATGAGTTATCAAAGTTTCCGCCGCCTGCTTCGCGAAACTGTCCACCGGCCCATGCTCGTTGGCAAGCACGTAAGCTTCATCAATGAAGAGTACGCCCCCCATCGCCTGCCGGCAAAGCTCGTTGACCTTATCGCCGGTCTGACCGATGTAACCTGCGGAAAGATCGTTGCCGTTAACCTCGACAAGCCTGTCCGTCGGCAGTGCGCCGATGGTTTTGAAAAGTTTGGCAAGCATGCGCACCACTGTGGTTTTTCCGGTGCCTGGGTTGCCGGTAAGCACAATGTGATTACCCTGCCTCTGATCAGCCCTTGGTTCCCATGTCTCGCCCTTCGCGATAGCGTTGGCTCGCATTTTTTCTTCTCTCTCTTTTTGAATTCTGATTTTCTGCGCCATAGCTCGGACAGCTTTCTTGACTTCCGCCATGCCGGTCATAGCTTCAAGCTCAGCAAGCACTTCTTCCATCGACAGAGTTTTATCTTCGCAGCCTTTAATATCAATAGCTTCTATTAAGTAAATCTTTTCTTTTCGTTCTTCCGCAGTAAGCTTGAAAAGCCGCGAAGACTGCCGGCTCTTGATACGGTTAAAGAGTTCCCGCATCTCACGGGCATTGCCGAAGTTTTGCGTCTTGGATGCGGTCATGTTGCGGATTAATTTCTTAGCGTCTTCACGAGCTTCTTCTGTCATGTTGAAGCCGGCGCTCTTAACATTAAAGTCTTCAAATATTTTAATCAGCTCTTCCGCAGTGTAGTCAGGCAGATGGATGAAGTGATTAAAGCGGCTTCTCATGCCGGGGTTCGCTTTATCAAGAAACAATTCCATTTCTTTATGGTAACCTGCGGCGATGGTAATAAATTTATGGCCTTCGTTTTCCATCCGTGTTAACAGCGTTACAATTGATTCGTTCGCGTAGCTGTCTATCGGCCCCTGTTCGTTTACAAGCGAGTATGCTTCATCTACAAAGAGAATGCCGCCCATCGCTTTCTCGCAGTAGCTGTTCACCTTGTCCTTGGATTGGCCGATAAAAGAACCTTTAAGATCGTTGCCTACGCATTCTACCGCTGTATCTCTGGAAGTAAGCCCGATGGAACGGAAAAGTTTTGCCAGAGCGCGGACGATTGTTGTCTTGCCTGTGCCCGGGTTGCCGGTGATGACTATGTTGTTGCGTTCAGCGGTTTGCGCTCTTGGTTTGTATTCTTCGCCTCTTGCCGCGGCTTCAGCTTTTTCTATATCGATCCTCTCCTGCTGCATCTGTAAATTTTCCGCAAGAGCGCGAACCATCTTCTTTACGTCAGTCATGCCGACCATCTTGTCGAGATCTGCCAGGATATCGTCAATCGGTAACGCTTCCTTCTTATCCCACGCGATATCTTCGGCTTGAATGACTTTCATCCCGACCCGATGCTGTTCATCTTCAGGCAGTTTCGCAAGGCGCGAAGCAAGGCGGCTTGTAGTTTTTTCAAAGAACTTTCTTATGGCGCGGGCATTGCTAAACAGTTCGTCTCTGCCCGCGGCCATTTCGCGGATTACTTCACGAGCTTTCTTTTTAGCTTCTTCAGTAATGGTATAATTTTCTTTCTTAACATTAAAGCGCTCGAATATTTCGATGAGCTCGTCTGCGGTGTAATCGGGAATATTAATATAATGCTTGAAACGATCTTTCATGCCGGGGTTGCTCTTGTTGATAAAAGTTTCCATCTGCCTTGGGTAACCGGCAACAACGCAGACATATTTGTCGCGGTCGTTTTCAAGGCGGGCAAGAAGAACCGATATCGCTTCATGAGCGTATTCATCAATTGGACCGTTCTCGTTTGTAAGAGTGTAGGCTTCGTCAATAAAAAGAATACGCCCCACCGCGTCATCGCAGAGCTGGTTTACCTTGTCCTTGGATTGACCTATGAAAGAACCTTTAAGGTCAGATGCCTGCACTTCCAATACGCTGTCGGAATTAAGTACGCCTGACGCTTTAAAGAGGGAACCCAAGGTACGCGCGATTGTGGTTTTGCCCGTCCCGGGATTACCGGTGATGACGATGTGGTTGCTCTCGCCTTTAAAATGTTTCCCTTCCATGTTGGCAATCTTTTTTGAGTAGCGCGCTTTCTCTGCGATCTCCCTCACTGTTTGTTTAACTTCCGTCATACCGACCATGGATTCCAGTTCCGCAAGAATTTCATTTACAGTTTTTGGCTTGCTGATTAAGGGGATGCAATCCGCTGTAATGCGTTTTTTATCTTCAGGTCTGTTATCGTTTAGCTTTCTGTTTGCTCTGTTCAGTTCTAAAATCGCGTCAAGACAAACTTTTTCTACAAGGTGCCCGTTTTTATGTTCCATGCCTGGAATAACGCGCTGTTCTATAACATAATCTAAAAGTATCGATTCCGCTTCAGGATCAATTGTAAAATTTCGTTTAAATAATTTTTGTTTTAAAATTTCCGCAAGTTCCTTATCAGTTTGATCCGGAAAATTAAAATATCCGTGGATGCGCTGCTTGTCTTCCTTGTGTTCTTCAAAATATTTGTCAAAACGTTCCTTAAGTCCCAAAAGCAGGCTGATAAAATTTTGATCCGATCTTGTAAAAGCGACAATCAGTTCATGTAGAAGCGCGTGGTTTTCAACCGCTTCATCAATAATGATGGCGCCGGGTTTTATCCGGCTTAAATATTCTTTTATCCCGGCTTCGTCAACGCTCAATCCTTTGGCCTGCAGCGAAATCGGAATGTCTCTTGCCCATTTTGTAATGATTGACGATGACTGCAGATAGCCGCTCTGAGAAAGCATTGCCGTGAATGAGTCCGCTATGGTCGTCTTACCGGTGCCTGTGTTTCCCTGAAACACCAGAATCTTTTTTACCGATTTATAATTTTTAAATTCCTCAATCTCTTCCTTGATGCCTTCTATTATGCTTTCAAGTTTTGTCTTGACCGATTCAAGTCCCACGTAGTCGGTAATCGCCGCAGTCTCGGCGGCAGCCAGTGAAGAGCGGCAGTTGTGACAAATTTTCGCTCCGGCGCGGTTTACAGTTCCGCACTTGCAGGTTATCCCCTGCGCCTGAGCTGGATCGGGCGCGGCAGGCTGATCAGAAGCCTGCTGTTGAGACGCTGCTTGCGCTGGCATATCATGAGGCGCAGTTTGCACTGGCGTTGTGTTTTGTACAGGTATTGGATGAGGCGCTGTTTGCACTGGCGCTGTGTTTTGTACAGGCGTTGGATGAGGCGCAGTTTGAGAACCGCCTGTTAACGGAGATCGGCAGCCGGAGCAAATCTTTGCGCCCTCTCTGTTAGCGGTGTTACATTTTGGACATACATTACTCATAGTTTTACTCCCATAAAAGTGCCTGGCACCATTTCAGTTTAAGTATTATCCGGAAAACATTTACCGTCTTCGTCCAGATTCCATACTCTGTCAATAAGAAAGCCGCTTATCTTACCCTTCCTGTCACGTTTCTTTTTAGCTTCTTCAAGCCGCATACTGTACATGCTGCGGAATCCGGTCGCGTTAGGCACAGTACATTCTCCTCTCGGCACAAGCTTTACAACTCTTTCCCAGTCTTCACATGCTTTAGCATAGTCAAGCTTTTGTTCCCATGCCAGCGCGCGTAATTCTAAAACATCGTAAAAGTTTGCGCTTATCTGAATAGCCGCAGTCAAATCGCTTATAATAGAATCAAGGAGAGCTTTATCAAATTTTTTGAACCAGATACTATTTCCCCCGTAATATCCCGCTCCTCTTTTTTTCTGAAATTCTTTCCAATTCGCGAGTGCTCTGTTATAGTAGACGCTTACCTGCGCTTTAACACCGTTATCAGCCGGCGGCGCAGATTGTTGCTGCGCTTGTTGTTGTTGAGCGCGGCGCCTTGCTTCGGCTTCTTCGTCTGCTCTGCGCCTTACGGCAGCTTCTTCGTCTGCTCTACGTCTTGCGGCAGCTTCTTCGTCTGCTCTGCGCCTCGCGGCAGCTTCCTCGTCTGCTCTGCGTCTTGTGGCAGCTTCTTCGTCTGCTCTGCGTCTTGTGGCAGCTTCCTCATCTGCTCTGCGCTTCGCAGCTGCTTCTTCGTCTGCTTTGCGCTTCGCTTCCTCTTCAGCTCTGCGTCGTTCTTCCGCTTTTCTGTCAAGCGGTGGCGGCGGCGGCAAATCGGGGAAATATCTTTCCAGATCGGATAATGATCCTGCTTCAACCCAATCGGTCATGCCGGTCATCCAGACCATGGTATCTTTATCGTACTCGCCTGCCTGTATCTTCTTAATAAATACATTACGTTTGAAAGGACCGCTCTTTTTTCCATCAATGAAAACATAGTAATCGGGAATAACAGGCGGCGGCGGTTCAGCCGGCGATTCAATATTAGTGTTTGCGGTTTTCTTCTTTGTAGTAGACGACGGCGCTGCTTTTGGTTTTTCTTCAACACCTGCGCTATCATTTACTTGGGCTATCTGGTTTTTGTAATCCTCAGCGCTGAGTATGCCAGCTTTGAACATCGCTTCAAGTTCTTTAATGTTTTTTTCTAATTCTGTCAATTCCCTGTACTCCTTTGGTTTGGGAAAATAGCGATCTTTGTCCAATTTATTATAACATGATAAAGAATATTAATAATATTGGTAAAAAGGTGCTAAAACATGGACTTTTGTTGCGTTTATTGGCGATAATGTCTTTATATTAAGTTTGAATTGTCAATATGTCATTGTTATTATAAATATCCGCCTAAAGTTTTATTTCTTCTTTACGCTTTCAATAAAATTAACGCTTACCCAGCCTTTTGTTCCATTATGCTCTGCGGGAATCCATATACCGGATGGTTCTCCGATTATTATTATGACAGAGCCTTCTGGAAGAATCTTTAGTATTTGTGAATTGCCGGAAGGTTCGGAACGTAAGTTAAGATCTTCTTTAACGACGGCTGTATTGACAAGTTCAGCTTCTTCTTTTTGATTTTCTTTTTTTGTAGTATTTGCCGCAATGAGAACAACTGTAACGATAACGGCAATGACGGAAGTAATAATTATCATAATTTTTGGCTTGCTGCGCCATGCTTTAAAAATGAAAAAGAAAACGCCTGCCGCAAAAGCCAGCCATGTAAATACTGACCAAAACCCTGACATGCCGGGGAATATTCTTTGAACAATCCATAATAAGAAGGTTCCTAAAAATATTGCAAAGATTGCGCCGAAGATAATCGCTGGTACAATATGGCCTGGTTTATCTGATGATGACGAATATGAATATGACGGCGATGAGTACGAAGATGACGTTGGTGTCGATGCCGGCGCTGAATATGATGGAGCTGAATATGACGGACTCGAAGATGCCGGAGTTGAATATGACTGCGGCGCATCTGCTTGAGCTTGCTGCTGAGCTTTCCGGATTGCTTCAGCTTCTGCTCTGTGTCTTGCGGCTTCCTCTTCCGCCTTACGTCTTTTAGCAGCTTCTTCATCTGCTCTGCGTTTTGCTTCGGCTGCTTCAGCTTCTGCTCTGCGCTTTGCGGCGGCTTCCTCTTCCGCTTTTTTCTGCGCTTCTATCCTTGGATCAGGCGGAAGCGGCGGCGGTTCTTTTAAGTCATCATAGTCTGGCATTTTTTTACTCTTTCCTGTTGTAATTACAATCCCTGGTTTTCCAGTGTTGTAACGCGTTCTTTTGCTTTTGTATTTCCTTTTGCGGCGGCTTTTCTGTACCACTCTTTTGCTTTAGAATAATCTCCCAGATATTCATAAGTGACGCCGCAGTCGTAAAGGTAATTTACATTCCCCGTTTCCATGTTTGAAGCTTCTATGTAATATGTTATAGCTTCGCTGTATTTTTTTAAATAGTATAAGCAATCGCCTGTTTGGTGGACATAGTAGGAATAAGGCCTGGAGAGTCCTTCCTTTGCTGACGCGTTAATCTTTTTAAGTACTTGCAAGGCGCTGTTATAATCTTTATTGTTGTAAAATATATTCCAGCCCGCGTCAATTAGATTGTTCATCGCCGTAATAGATCCTTCGGTCTTTAGAGTATCAAGCGCTTTAAGAATTGTGTTGATGTTCCCGCTGGCTGCAGCCTGCTCAATGTTGATGGAGCTTGCCCGCGGGGCCGGCAGAGGAATGCCGCGTATCTTTTCACCGGATGTCTTCGGCGCTTTTTCCGCAAGCTTTAAGTCGCTGTGAGCTTTGTCGCTAAGGTTGAGCTTCTGATAACAGGCAGCCCGCGCATTGTAGAATTCCGCCGCTGATGATGAGCCCGCTTCACTGATAGCCTGCGTAAACGCCGCCATAGCTTCATTGTATTTTGCAAGATTGAAAAAAGCGCTGCCCTTTGCGGCAAGGAACTGAGCCGTGAAAAGTTTTCCCTCGCTTAAGGACGCGGCTTTGTCGTAAAACTCAACTGCATTTTTATAATCGCCAAGATGATAGTAAGCGGCTCCACAGCCGGAGTGATATGCCGCATTATCGGGATTAATGGCGATTGCCTTTGCGTAACTGGAATAAGCGTCGGAGTATTTTCCTTTTCGTAAAGCTTCACCGCCTATCCATGAAATGTACACATCCCAAGTGTTGGCAAGTCCTTCCATGTGAGCCTGATCAAGAAGAGCGATTATCATTGGCCATGCCGATGCTCCTTTATCCGCAGCCCAGCTCAAATTGGCGCCCGCGTCTGCAGTCTGCTGCAAGTCAAGCTCTGAAGCGGCATCAATAAGAGTGTTCATCGCATTGTAGGCGTTTTGTTTTTTCAAATTTGAAAGCAGGACGTACAGTTCCATGCCGCCAAGTAGTTTTAGGATAGCGGGGATTTCGCCTTTGCTTACTGCATCGCGCTTCTCGATCTTTCCCGTAGGGATGTCAAACCAAACAAGCTCTGCGCCGCTCAAGCATGATATCTTTCCGTTAACGGCAAAGTCTTTGTCCGCCTGCGCTGGAAACTGCGCGTAATCATTGCCCAGATTAAATACTGAACGGAATGAAGCAATTACTTCTCCGCCGCCGGCCGGTAAAATATCTACGCCGCCTTCCTTTTCTAATTTAAGCCAGTATATGTCTTTCTTTTCGTCTTCGATAAATTCGCAGAGTATACCTTCTGAGCTGTCGGTCTTGATAAGCGCATAAAAATTACCGCCTTTTTTAATGTCAGAATAAATACAGGGAACCAATTCTTTTGATCCGTCAACGGAAACTACTCCCCACTTGCCGTCTTTCTGAACAGGCACGTTTTTTCCCGATGAACGGAAGCCGCTGTATGGAGTTTGTAAACCTTGCTCGTTCGGTAATGCAATGATAGTACATGTTTTGTTTTCCAAAACCCAGATATAGTTTGCCGTTTCTGTTTCCATCACCGTAAAACGGCTGCCCTTTTTATTGATAGGCTTAAAACTATCCTTGTTATAGAAGAAATCATTGTCATAAATTATGTTAAACGGCTGTCCTGGTGCGGCGGCAATTTTCAACGGCTCATTTCCCTTGCGAAGAATTTTTTTATCTTCATTGATGATGATGTACAAGTTGTCAGAGTCTCTGCACTGGTATAAGCGTCTGTCCTCATCAAATACAGAAATTAAATTATATGCAAGAGGCAGTATTTCGCCTCCGTCGCCTTTAACCACTCCCCACTTGCCGTTTTTCTTGACGATAAAACGATCCGGCGGAGAGCTTGCGAGCACGAATTCCCAAACAGGAGAAAGAATTTCGTCGCCAAGATTGTTCTTTAAACCCCACCGCTGCTGCGCGCCTGACCCGCTTGAGAATGTTCTGTGAAGCTGTATGTCCTTGCCGTCAAGGAAGAGACGAAAATACTTCCATGTTCCCCATGAAACAAGTTTGTCTTTTTGATTTTTATATTTGTCCAGCCAGACATCCAAATCTTTTCCTGAAAGATTTTCTATCCACGCTGTCACGTCATCCTTTTTCATTTCTATAAAAAGGGCAATTCGTTCTTTCAGGTGATCAGGCAGTTCATCAAGCTGATCCAGAGTTTTAAGTTCTTTCCCGTTGTTAACGCCGTCCTGAAACGGAGCGATGATATTATTCCTGAACGCCGCCTGAAGACGAGGCATGAGTTTAAGATTGCTGCGCGTGGCGCCTACTACCTCGCATACTTTGGCGCCAGCTTCGCCATAACCCTGAACATCCATGTAAGCGTAAAAACCTTTTGTCTCATCACGCAGTACGGGAATTAATATGAACGGATCGGTTTCCAGTAATTTTCTGATATCCGCCATAGTTTTCACTTCAGCATTTTTTTCGTTTCCGGCTTCGTCTTTATATTGACCAAGTATAAAGGGGAGGCTTGGAGTAAGAGAGTAAGCAACGGCGATTAATCCCTCATCCTCTTTTCTTTTGGATGAATATTTTTCGATAAGGGCGTCAATTTTTTCAGCGTCATTCTGCGCATTGTCATCAATTTCATGTCCAACAAGTTCCCACATATATTCTTTTAGCTGTTTCCCAAAGACAATCTTCTTTCCCTCTTCGGGATTTGCCAGAAGAGCTTTTGTTATTTCCATAAAACTTTGGCACTTTATTTTTCCGGCCATAAAAGACGGCAGAATACGCGCTGCTTCCTGAAAAACTTCTACGTCTTTACCCGCAAGGTGAGCTTTTATTTTTTCATAATTCCACCGGTCTTTGTGCCTTGTTACAAGAAGTCCCCGGATAAGCTTCTTCATCCTTTCGCTTAATCCCGGAGATCGGGAAATTAAAATATTAGCAGTCTGCCTGTTTGTAGCGTTCCGGCGGATTTGTCCTGGCGAAAGAACATTGCCCTTCTCGTCAACAAAAGGTTCTTTGCCTGTAAGCAAAACCCAAAGAGTGATTCCCAAAGCCCAATAATCAATAGTGGGGCTAATCCTTTTTTGCAGATCGCCTGATTCCGCGTCTCTTCCAATAGCGTACATCTCCGGCGCTTCGTACCCTTCAGTTGCGAAATCGTTTTCGGTGTAGTGGCTGGTCATGCCTTCATCAGCCTGATAAAGACTCGCGATGCCGAAATCCCCAAGTAAAATGTTACTGCCGATCCACTGGCCGCTTTCGTTTTGCCGCGCGCTTGAATAAAAAATATTATCCGGCTTTATGTCCCGGTGAATGATGCCCTTGCTGTGGATAGTTTTGAAACCTTCAAGAATCTCTTCCAGAGCTTCAACTGCTTTTTCTTCGCTGAGGGGAAGGTACTTAAAAATGTTCCTTTCGGTTTTATCGTTTAGCGCGCCTCCTTCGGCAAATTGAAGGACGGAATAGAAAAAACCATTAAATATCCCAAAGTCAAAATGCGACATGATGTTTTGATGGCGCAGGTTTTTTAGTTTTTTAATGATATCAGTGTCTTTCTCGCGTTCAAAGAAATATTTTAACGCATAACGTACGCCCTGCTTTTCGCATATGTAAAGTTCCGCCTCCCCTCCGGCAAATGACAGAATGTCATTGATTGTATACCCTGCGATATTTTCTCCAATTGGCAATCGGCCATGTATTTGCATTGCCTGATTCTGACGTTCTGCTTCCGCCTGCTGATGAATATCATCACTTGCCGCTCCCATGTACTCGGTCCCGGTTGCCATATATTTCCCCTTCTCTCAAAGTGTCATTTTATTAATATTTTTTCGATAGTAATATTTATTTTATTTTAATTTGATTATTCGGTCAATAAAAGCGCTTGACAGATGGCATTGGTTTGAGCGGTTGAGAAGGGAGGCGGGAGCGAATGACTCTTTTTGGGGGTGGAACAACTGGTAATAATTATGTTTTATCAATATAATATAAGCTGTTATGACTCTTTATCATGGCAGTTATACTGCAGTAGAAAAACCAAATCTTGAATTGTCCAGAAAAAATCTGGATTTTGGCGGTGGTTTTTACACTACTATGAATAAAGATCAGGCAATTGCTTTTGCCGATAAAGTTACGATTCGTAAAAACCAAAGAAATCAATCTGTAAGTGTTTATGATTTTGATTTTGAAGCCAGCAAGTCAATCTTAGATATTTTGCAATTCACAGCTCCTGACAGGTTATGGCTTGATTTTGTTCATCAAAATAGACGAGGCATTTATACCGGGAAACAATATGATTTAATAATAGGACCTGTCGCTAATGATGACGTATTTGCAACCTTAATCGTATATGAGCAGGGAATCTTAAATGTTGAGCAAACTCTTGAAGCTTTGAAAGTTAAAAATTTGTACAGTCAATATGTTTTTAAAACTGATAAAGCGTTGTCCTTATTAAAATTTACAAACTCATTTGATCCGGGAGAAAATTATGACTCCTGAAAAATTATCCGCGCTTCTAGCAATAATAATTCCTTCAATAGTTCAATTAATAATGGACAATAGAAAACTTGTTGCAATTGAAGCTACAAAACTGTTTTACAATTCTGAAATTTACGCAATGTTGGAAAACGAAGCAAGTAAATTATGGCACTTAAGTCCTTTAACTTTGTATGAGCTGCTTGAGGAAGAGCTTGAAACCGGAACTATAAATTATCCGGAGGAAGTCTAAAATATGGATAATAAAACCAAATTTCTTGTTTATTGCGTTGAAATATATAAAACAGCTTTCAAATTAAACGGCAGAGAAGTTATGGAGTTATTCAGTAAATATGAAATCAATGAATATATTATTAATTGTTATAGCGCTTTACATACTACAGGACCGGAATATATTATTAATGATATTTCCGGTTTGATTGAAGATCGTATACTGCAAATTATACACCAGTAATTTCCTTTAACCTGTCACCGCAAACCGCCGGAACCTCGACAACTTTTAATCGTGATTTTTCTCCCTTTACAAGGACAACATCTCGTTTTGCGCAGCCTAGCGTCTTTGCAAGGAATTCGCATAAACATGAATTGGCTTTGCCGTCTTCCGGAGCGGCGGCAATGCGCACGCATAAACGGTTATCCCTGATGCCGGCGATCTCGTTTTTTGACGCGCCGGGAATAGCTTTTATTGAGATGTGGATTTTGTTTTCTGTTGTGTGAAAGCAGGGGTTCATGTGTTGTGTAAGTATATTTGATATAATATAAAAAATGAAGAGTTATAAATACCAAAAAAACCTAATTTTAATGTTGAACAGCTTTTATATTTGTTAATAAAATCTTCATTTTTTATTGCTAAAAAAACCAAAAATGCTATATTGATGTGTAGAAGAAAGCCAATGGCAGCCTGTAAAGTAAAACCCGTTCAACCGACATTGCAGGAAATATGGATTGAAAAAAGCTCAATGCGAGCTTGTTTTAATAATTTTTCTATACTATAATGCCAATATGAACGATAAAATCCAGACAGAACTGGATAAATTAAAGGAAATTATCACAAAAACCCTTCCGATAGATCAAATTTACCTTTTTGGCTC
>Ga0209755_10006615_pt1 | contig 12766 bp, 9 predicted proteins | sample TergutCo191P1_FD_187301 | JGI IMG/M metagenome (GOLD analysis project Ga0209755, IMG submission 187301) | Cornitermes sp. P1 segment gut microbial communities from Petit-Saut dam, French Guiana - Co191P1 (SPAdes) (version 2) | ecosystem: Host-associated > Arthropoda: Insects > Digestive system >... | reverse complement strand
AACGGTTGCTGACATTGATTGTGCGGCACGGGATGCTCTCGGATATTTCCGCAAAGCGCCGCTCGAAGCCGGCGAGTTCGGCTATGCTGGCGTGCGGCTCTTCCAGAATGGCGCCGTCCACCGCGCCGGCCTGCAGCGCCATGATTGCGGGCCCACCGCCCATGTTCTGCAGGTTAAACGTCGCGCCGACCGCCCTGGCCGCCACGGTCAGCGAAAGTACCGCCTCGCACACCGGGCCTATGCCGGCAATGCTCCTGCCGTGCAAATCTTCCAATGTATTGATTGGGGATCCCGGCGGAACCAGCAGCACGCTTGTGCAGGGGGTTTTCACCTGCGCGATGGTGCGTATGGGCGCACCGTTGCCGATGGCGGCTATGGCGACGGTGGGGCAGCTCCAGAACACGTCCGCCCCGCCGGAGACCACAAAGTCCCGGGCCGCCGCAAGATCCTCCACTTCGATGATCTCCACGGCCAGACCGTACCGCGCGAATATCCCAAGCTCGTATGCGACGTACAGGTTCAGGTGGTGGGTGGTTCGCGCGTCGGCGACGACAATCCTGGTCATCCCGTCCACGGTCGTCCGCCGGGGTCGGCACCCCGTCCCAAAAACCAGCAGAATGGCGGCTAGCGCCAGAACAAAATACCCAAAACGCAATTTTCTCATAAAATGTGCCCTCCTAGGCTGTTTTTTAATGCATATAATGCATATGTGTTTAGTATGTATTATGGCGAAAAAAATGTCAACTCCCTGGGGCGTTTTTTTGCGAATTTTTATCCTGGGGCAGGATCTCCGGAATGAGATGTCTGAGTATAGTAAACACATATGTATGCCGTGTTTGCTCTTGCCAACGGCAGGCGCTTGCTTTAATATGGAACGCACGGAGAGGGAGCGATGAGGATCTCGACAAAGGGCAGATATGCGCTGCTGTTGCTGCTGGATTTGGCGGAGCGCAGGAATGCGGGGTTTGTTTCCCTTAAGGAAATCGCCAGGCGGCAGAACATATCCAAGCAGTATTTGGAGCAGATTGTCTCTCTGCTGCACGCTTCGGGTATACTGCGCGCGAACCGGGGAAAGCAGGGCGGTTACATGCTGGCGAGGGATCCGTCCGAATGCACGGTCAGGGAGATTTTGCGCGCCACCGAAGGCAGCCTTGCGCCCGTGCCCTGCCTTGACGACGAGGCGAACCAGTGCACCCAGGTTGCGTTCTGCAAAACGCTGCCGCTGTGGGAAGGGCTGAAAAAGACAGTCGCCGACTATCTGGACGGCATCACGCTGCAGGACATATTGGAAAAATCCCGCGAACAGGATGTGGGCAGTTACGTGATTTAGTGCGTCATGGCTCGGACTTGGGGGCATGTGGATTGCCGGGCGAGTGGTGGTCTATCACCACGGGATGTGATAAAATATCTTATATTAAGAAAAGACTTGCGAAAAGGGAAGTGAAGAATTGCGTCTTACATGGGATGACATACAATCGAACGCAATAGCCTTCTCCAACCGCTGGAAGGATGCCGCCAGCGAGAAACAGCAGGATCAGGGCTTCATAGAATCGCTTCTTCGTGTTTTCGGCGTCGTCGATGCCCGCACCATAGGCACGTTTCAGGAAAAGACGAAAATCGAGGGGCAAACTAAATGGATTGACTACCTTTGGAAAGGAAAAATCGCTATCGAAATGAAGACAAGGGGCGAGAACCTGGACAAGGCCCTCGACCAGCTTAGACAGTATATGTACAGCCTCCCGGCGGAGGACGTTCCCGATCTCTGGCTTGTCTCCGATTTCGAGAACATCCGGCTTTCCCGCCGCTCCACGAACGAGATTTTCAGCTTCAAGACAAAAGACCTCCGCAAGCACATAAAACTCTTCGCCGACATCGCCGGCTACGAGACCGAGCGGGTAAGAGAGGAGCAAACCGAGGTCAACGTGAAAGCCGCCGAGAAGATGGCGAGGCTTCACGATTCCCTGAAAGCCCACGGCTACGACGGGCATAACTTACAGGTCTATCTTGTGCGCCTTCTGTTCTGTCTTTTCGCCGACGACACCGGCATTTTCCCAAAGGACTGTCTTTACAGGTACGTCAAGGAATCCAAAGCCGACGGCTGTGACCTTTCCGATCGCATTTCCAGATTGTTCGATGTATTGAACATGGACGATGCGACAAGGGTGAAACGGACGCTCCTTTCCGACGAGCTGAAACAGTTCCGCTATATCAACGGCTCGCTTTTCGCCAGCCAGTTACCCCCCGCCGATTTTAACCAGAACATGCGGCTCATACTTTTGGAGTGCCTGCTTTTCGACTGGCACAAAATATCCCCCGCCATTTTCGGCGCGATGTTCCAGGGGGTGATGGACGCGAAGCAAAGGCGCGAGCTTGGGGCGCACTACACAAGCGAGGAGAACATTCTAAAGCTGATAAACCCGCTTTTCATGGACGGGCTTTGGAAAGGTTGCTTTTCATTTTATGGTATGGTACGATCATGCCCATGGAAGTAATATCATCGCTCCCAGAGTTTTTAATAATATTGCCTGTAGTTTGTTTTGCTGTTTTGCTGCTCAGTCCAATCATAGCCAAAGCAGCCCGATTAATTAAACCGGCAGTCCGTAATGTATTCATCATTCTTGGAATATTTTCTTCTGTCATTGGTGTTGCCGCTTTCTTTTTTGAGTTCATTGTTGCAGTCATCATTGCAGTGTTTGTTATTATCACCTGGCTTCTGGTAACAAAAAAAGAATTCTTGAGGATAATAATGGCGATTGCGGGGTTTGTTTTTATTCTGGCTTTGGGTATGGTTGGTTTCCAATTTTGGAAAAACCGTCAATTGCCTATTTCTTGGGAAGTAACTATTGACGGTGTTCCGTACACAACTCATATAGGTCTTATTTTTTCTGCTCCAGTTTCAGAGCTAACCGTAACTGACATTACAATTACTACCGAAACAGGCTCAGTTGTGATACAGGATTTGATAGGGAAGGAAAACCAGTGGTCGCTCGCTGTTACCATTATAAATACTGAAACAGTAGCAATTTCGATTGACAGACCTGAAATTGAAAGAGTCCCGATAATGATTGCAGTTTCTTCATTACCGCCATTACAGCCGCCACGCCCTTCCGCCATTAGAACTGTAGTTGCGGGGGGCTCACATACTGTAGATATCGGAGAAGATGGCTCGCTTTGGGCTTGGGGAAGCAATGAGTTTGGTCAGCTTGGCAACGGAACAACAATCAGTCGCTATAGTCCCATCCGTATAGGAACAGCAACAACATGGGACTCTATATCCGCAGGCAGGAATCACAGCGTAGCCATAAAAACAGACGGCTCGTTGTGGGCATGGGGAGATAATGGGTTTGGGCAGCTCGGAGACGGCACAACAGAGCAACGCACAAGCCCAAAGCGAATAGGAATGGACTATGACTGGAGACTTGTGTCCGCAGGCGAGGAACATAACGTAGCCACCAGAAGAGATGGCTCGCTCTGGGCTTGGGGAAGCAATTCATCGGGACAACTTGGCGATGGCACGCAAACTACCCTAGCATGGGAAGAAGACGATTTCGGAGAGCCGTCTTTGGTTGTGTTAGAAATGAATGACCGTAACACCCCCAAACGAATAGGGATGGATTATGATTGGGAATTCGTTTCTGCTGGTGGGAGCCACACCTTAGCCATCAGAAAAGATGGCTCGCTCTGGGCTTGGGGGTGTAATATGTATGGCCAGCTTGGTGATGGAACAGGTGGAGGCGCATTGTACTGGGAGGAGATGAATTTTTGGACCCTGTTGCGGTGGGGCAGGGAGGATGCCAATAGAAACCGCTCTGCCCCAGTTGAAGTAGTGGTACCGCAGTTCCATTTTGAAGACGATGAGCATCCCGCTTGGGTTTATGTGTCCGCAGGCGGAAGGCACACTGTGGCTGTCAAGGATGATGGTTCAGTCTGGGCATGGGGAAATAACAGAATGGGACAACTGGGTGGTAGTCATTGGAACATGCATACATATCCAATCCGAATATTAAACTGGTACTCCGTGTCCCCAGACGGGTATATCATCCCTCCGCAAGCACTGAAAAATAATCGTGGCTCCGTGTCCGCTGGCGGTGATCACAACGTGGCCATCAAGGAAGACGGTTCGCTTTGGACATGGGGAGCTAATAGGTCTGGCCAGCTTGGCAATGAAACAGGATTCAGTGTAGGTTCCCCTAACCGAATAATGGTGGAGACATCAGATTGGGTCTTCGCATCCGCAGGCTGGGAGCATACAGTGGGCTTTAGAGCGGATGGTTCGTACTGGGCATGGGGGCAGAATCAGCATGGCCAGGTTGGTCAACGGCCTCCACCTGCCCTGCCGTCTGATGATAACGGGATTAGGGGAAGGAGTTCGCATGGTGAAATGGAGGGCGGTTATCGTTGGTACGGTCTGATTCATACCCCTATCCAAATAGAGACGGCTAGTTGGGCATCTGTATCCACAGGGGGAGCTCATACCGCAGCCATTAAAACGGATGGCTCGCTCTGGGTTTGGAGAGCCTACGTTGACATTGATAATATGTCTGGCAATAGTACGGCGACCTATAGAAACGCTCCTATCCGAATGGCAACAACAAACTGGGCGTCCGCTTCTGCAGGAGAGAGTCACGTAGTGGCCATCAAAATGGATGGCTCACTTTGGGCTTGGGGAGCTAATGAATATGGCCAGCTTGGTGACAACACAACGACGCATCGCAATGCCCCCGCCCCAGTGCTCACGCCGTTTACGGACTGGATTTATATATCGGCTGGTGGGAGACATACTGTGGCCATAAGAAATGACGATTCGCTCTGGACCTGGGGTTCTAATCAACGAGGTCAGCTTGGCGATGGCACAGGGCTCAATAGAAGCACCCCTGTCCCAGTAAATACATTTAGCCGATACCTTGATTGGGACTATTTTGACTCGACTTCCGTTGGCTGGCGTTCCGTGTCTGCAGGCGGGAGGCACACCGTAGCCATAAGAACGGATGGCTCGCTCTGGGCCTGGGGACATAACGAACATGGGCAGCTTGGTATCGGCAATATAACCAATCAAATCACTCCCAGCAGAGTGGGATCGGATACGACATGGGAGATTGCGGTAGCTGGTGGGTGACACACGGTGGCCACCAGGGCAAATGGTACGTTATGGGTCTGGGGACATGGCGGAAACGGGCGACTTGGTTTAGGCGGTACTGAAAACCGTCCCGCTCCAGTTCGTGTGGGAACAGTGACGAACTGGTCAGTGGCGACGGCAGGATCTTGGCATACTGTTGCTCTTAGGGAGGATGGCACGCTGTGGGCATGGGGAGGTAACAGATATCGGCAACTTGGCGATGGCACGACGACGGGTCGCACTGTACCAGTTCGCATAGAAATTTTTTTGCAAAATACGATTCTATCTTTTTCCCATGTAAGGTCAGATACACCAACATCCTCAGCAGTAGGATTTAACAATGGCGTTGCTGGCGAATTTACTGCTGTTCATAGATGGAATTCGGCACAACTCAATTCTACAGGTGTGGCAGGTGGTTTATTAACTGCGGTAGAATTTGTAGGAAATGTTAGAGCAGCGACCTACACTGTTAGGGTATGGAGAGGCGGTTCTGGAAATCCATTTTATTCTGGAACTTTGATAGCGGAAGTAGTTGTGCCTGCAAATACTATAGTGGAAAGACAATGGCATACTGTACGGCTTCCCAATCCAATAACAATCCCGACCAATCAAGAGTTATGGATAGGATATCATGTGAATACGCCTTATGGATTCCCTGCAAATGTAGATGGAGGCCCTCATTTTGAAGGGTTTGGAAATTTAGTTCACAGGGGCAATGAATGGTTAACAATGAGCGCGTGGGGTGGTCATAATAATTTGTTCTTCAATTGGATGATAAGGGGGATTGCAGAAGTTTCACCTCGCCCTTAATAAAGGATATGGTGTTTCTGCATGATAGGCAATTACAGGAGGCGTAAGCAATGGCAGTTTCAGTAGGTATTGACTTAGGTACAACTTTTTCGGCAGTGGCACATATCGATCCTCAAAGCAAATTGCCGAAAATCATCCCTAATCGAGAGGGCAACAAAATAACCCCATCCGTTATTCAATTTATTGACGGGCAACCTGTCTTTGGCTCGGAAGCCGAGAGCGCATTCAACGCTGGCGAGTCTGGCTGCGTAGCGACATTCAAGCGCAACATGGGCAAGACGGAAGCATACTGTATTATCGACGGCAAGCCATATACTGCGGAGGAATTATCAGTGCTGTTGCTACGTCATTTAAAAGAGAGCGCAGAAGCCGTATTGGGAGACACGATAAAAGATGCGGTCATCACGGTTCCAGCTTATTTCTATTCTACCGAGCGTGAGGCAACGCTATGCGCGGCAACAGCCGCTGGCTTGAAAGTAAAAAAAATCATCGATGAACCTAATGCCGCCGCAATGGCTTACGGACTAAACAACTGGCGCGAAAATGCAAACATCCTTGTTTACGATCTTGGCGGGGGAACATTCGATGTTACATTGACCCGAATGGGTTCAAATGGCGAGCTGTCCACAATCACGACTCGTGGTGATCATCTTCTTGGCGGGCGCGATTGGGATGACCGTATAGAGCTTTTGCTTCTTGATAAGTTTGCCGAAGAAACAGGATTAGACACGCATTCAAATACGGCAATAAAGATCATGCTTCGTGGCATGACCGAGGGCGTGAAAAAACAGTTGTCCGTTATGCAGTCAGTAAAAGCCACTGCGTCTATCCCTGATTTCGGCTCTGCAAGCGTCTCCGTAACACGAGAGGAATTCGATGAAAAAACCGCAGATTTAATCGATAGGACGGGTTCCCTTTGCAAAGCAGTGCTCGCCGAAGTTGGGCTAAGCACTAGTGATGTAACCGATGTGTTGCTCGTTGGCGGGTCAACTAAAATGCCGCAGGTTTCGCAATATCTTCTTAATTTATTCGGGAAAAAACCCATTACCCACGTAAATCCTGATGAAGCGGTTGCATTGGGTGCCGCAATACAGTCCGTTAAAGAAAATGAAACATATGCGGCACTCTCCGTGCAAGTTATGAAAGACGGTAGGAAGGCCACCGACCGTAGCGGTTCGGGATTGAGTTCTGGTGCCGTTGTAAAGCCTTCGCAAAAACTTTCAAGCGTGGGCTTGATAACATTGAGGGAAACTACGGCTCATGCCATGGGCATCATTGCGGTTAGCGTAGATGGTACCAAGTATATAAATGACATAATAATTCCTGCCGATCATCCTCGTCCTGTCCGTGTCGCAAAAGCATTTGCATTTCATGTTACTGCCAGTGGCCCAAGTGAGATGGATATCTATGTTTTACAAGGCGACAAAGAGACCCCTCTTGATAATCTTATTCCTTACAAACATGTTGTATCTGGCATACGGTACATAAAAGACAAAGGGGGAAAACCACGATTCGTGTTCAGTACAGTTATGACAATAACGGCATAATTCATGTACAGGCCAGACAAGAAGATGACCGAATCGATTTGCCGATTCACAAGGAACCCGTACCAGATGATATGACCAAGTATGCACTGCCGATCGATCTTAATGAGTATGAACAACCAGAGACATTGAATGTCGTCATGGCCGTTGACGTTTCTGGTAGCATGTCAGGTTCTCCGCTGAGTGATGCACAAGACGCAATGTGCGATTTCGTCAGGCAGATGGATATGTCCTAATACTAGAGTTGGGATAATTGCTTTTTCGGATAAATCTACTATTGTGGCAAGCCTGACAAATAATGAGAAGGGATGTATTCGAGCTATTCGCTCTATTACCTGCGGGCAAACGGGCGGCGGAAACGCTACGCACCCTTTCAACACGATAATGGATATGCTACAAGGTAAAGACGGACGATTATTTGCAATCGTACTGGCAGACGGTGTTTGGAGTAACCAACATATTGCTGTGGAAGCAGCGCATAGATGCAATGTAGCTAGAATTGAAACTGCGGCTATTGGTTTTGGAGGAGCGGATAAAAAATTTCTCAAAGATATATCGTCAGAAGACGCGAATGCGATGTTTGTCTCGCAGTCGGAATTAATAAACGCATTTGGAACAATTGCCCAGAGTTTGGGTGGCGGGACTTCGAAGAGCGGCACGGATGGCATCGTTTCGGATGCAGAGACATGGGATGACTAAAGGATGGGACTCTTCGTATGAATGATTACGATTTTTTTGATTTAACAGGATTGCCGTTTGATCCAGCTGAAAAGACTCCGAAGAAAGTGATAGTTGCGATTGAGAAGACGAAAAAGGAGTTGAACAAGGCTTTGGGTACTGAGACACAACAAACAAAGCGAGATGAAATCCATGAAAAACTGGAGTGCTTGGAGTCGTTTAAATATCCTCTTGTCTCTGGTGGCAAATTAACGCCAGCTTATGAAAATTTAGCAAAAACCAGAACGAGAATAGAAGTTGAAAAACTCACAGCGACTGCTTATCTGCTTAAGCAATCAGGTCGCCGGTGGTATACAGATGGAATGCTTTGCACGCACCGACAAAAAACAAAATTGCTCAAGGAACGTGTTGAAGAAGTTTTCAGGACTGCTGGGTTTGTAAAATCACCAGTTAACCCGCTTAAATATTACCCTAAATTCCCAACGAATGCAGATAAAATTTATGAGGAGCTTGGGAGCCTACGAAAGAAAAAGGATCCCAATCCGAATGCACCTAATCTGGCAACGATAAAAGACTTGTATGCATTTGCAGCATATCTTGACGGTGGCATGCCAGAAAATGCGGAAGAATATCGTAGCAGCAAATCAACTCATGAATTGAAAGAGTTGTTTGATGACAAGGGCATAAAACTTTCAGGTCGAAACGACGATTTAGGCAAGTTATTAGCATCAATAAACGGCATGGGTAAATCTTTTATATTTAATGATGACAAAAATCGCAAGGAGTATGATGAATACTTAAAGTATAAAAATCCACTTCTTGTTAAATTATTTTCTGCTCTGAAGAAAATCCCCCAATCCGATTTATTGGATCTGCGGTTTGCCGAGGAACAAATCAAACAAATTTCAATGTATTTTACAACATATGATGTGGCTCTTGCCATATACAATAAAGAAGCAAGTTTAACAGATGAGCCGTATGAACCTTCCAGACCAATATTTTACGCGAGATGCTCATATTGCCATAATGCAAGCGTATTCGATGATATAATTCATGCACAAGAAAAAAATAAATGTCAGATCAAAAGTTGCGGGAAGCCGTTATTCAAGCAATGCAGTAAATGCAAAAAACCTATACAGGCATCCATTGAAAAACAGCTTGGGAAATGTCCTGAATGTGGTTTTGTGCCTGTCGATGCTGTTAGTTTCGCAAAGTACTTACTTTCTGCGGAAGAAGCTCTTCGAAAATCCGATTTTGAAACAGCACGTAAATTCTTGTTCCTAGCACGAACGGTGGATCCGAGCGAAAAGAAAGAAACCAACGGTTTGAATGTTCGCATTACCTGCGAAGAGAAACGACATGCGAAACCGATAGAGGATTTAAGGAAAATGCTCGTTGATAGAGCGTTTCAAAAAGCATATGGCGAATTGACCATAATTAGAGGAGAGTTCCCAACATTAAATATATCCGCATTTGAAGCGCAGATTAGCACTGCCCTTTCTCAGGTACGGACGGCGTTCGCAAGCACCAAAAATCTCTCCTCGGTTGAACAAGCAAAAGCATGCTTAGCAATTCTGCATGATTGCGTTGATTTCGAACCAGCCCTTAATTTATTGGCGGTAATATTTGCAAACAACATATCTTCTGCGGAGCAGGCTCTTCGTAAAGGTGACTTTGGATCAGCTCGCAATTTTCTGTATCAGGCACAATTGGCTTCTCCAAATGACAGGAGCAAAACAGGCAAGTTGGCTACACAAATCGCCAACGAGGAAAAGCGATACGAAGAGCCGATAAATCAGTTGCGCAAAATGATTGCGGCTAGGATGTTCCAAAAGGCAGCGATTGCGCTATCAGATAAGGTTGGGGACTTTCCAGGGCTATTTATTTTTGAATCGCAGATATTTGGAGAGCTTTCCAAAGCTCGAACAGCGTTCGTAAAAACCAAAGCGCTTCCTGTAATCCAGCAAGCCGAAGCATGCTTAGCAATTCTGCAAGACTGTGCCGATTTCATGCCAGCCATTAATTTTCTGATGGCGATGTTCGAGAAGCATTACTCATCTGCGGAAGAGGCTATTCGCAAGGGCGACCTTGAATCTGCCCATAAATTCATGCTGCAAGCTAGAGATGCTGCCCCGAGAGAACAGAAAAGAATAAATGCGTTGGTCGCACTAATTGATTCGGAAAAAAAACGGTACGAAAAACCAATAAATGATTTACGCAAATTGATCGTTGACAGAACGTTTCAAAAGGCATATGATGAGTTGGCTGTCATTTTAGGTAAGTTCCCATCATTGGACGTATCCAAATTTGAAATGCAAATCAATGCAGAACTTTCCAAAACGAAAAAAAGATTTGAGAACACAAAAAGTTGTTCTCCGTCGAAAAAAGCGGATGAGTGTTTGGCAATTTTGCGAGACGACTGCCGCGATTTTAAGCCTGCCATTAGCTATTTGCAGGCTACCGTGCCTGAACCATGCAGCGGCTTCTCTGTCAACATTGATAGTTCCATGAATTGTGTTAACATCAATTGGCAACGTTCCACCGAGCAAGGGATAACCTATCGTCTCTTACGTAGGCAAGGAAAAGAAATGCCAGTTAACGAAAAAGATGGCGAATTTTTGCTGGATGATTCCAACGAAACATCGTATTGCGATAAAAATATTTCACCTGGTCGATACTATGGCTATGGTGTTTATGCAATCAGGTATGGTATATTCTCTTTCGCTGTGACAAAATCAGCGCTTTTGCTGGCGGAGGTGTGCGATGCCAGAATTGAGCAGATAGACACGGCCGTTCGCATTACATGGAACTCGCCTCAAAACTGCACTGGCATAACAATTCACCGAATTCAGAATGGGATAGAAACCGAGATAGCCAGCAATGCGCAAGGCAGTTTTGAGGACAAGGGGATTCAATACCGCATTGCATATTCATACGTGCTTGTTGCAAATTATTCTGATGCGCTTAAAAGTCATGGCGTGGGTTTGAATATCACGCCGATGCCACAGATTAGGACTCCCTTTACTATTACTGCAACACAGATAAAGGGGAATACTTACAGAGTATCCTGAGGTATTGACCAGAGCGAGATTGATTTGCGGGTGATGGTTAACAAAAAGCTGGCATACGAAGTGAAGTCCGATGTTGGTAGTTACGAACTGGAATTACCTCCTAATGGGTTTCATTCTATAAGTGTTTTGGCCTATTCAAGTGGCACTTGGCTGCAAAGCGAGAATATTGAGCAAATTAATACATATGCGCCATGCTCAATCGACAAGGCAGCCTCTTCGCTCCAAGAAAACGCTATCGAAGGCTTGCAGGAGTCGGCATTTAGGGTGGAGTTAAAGCTTAAAGTGGGAGGGCATATCCCACCCGAAGTTGTAGGCTTTTACTGTGCTGTAAAGACGAGAGCTTCGCAAAATCGATGGCCAAAAACGCAGGATATAGGCAAGGATGCTGACATGCATAAAATAGGAATAGCTGAATACAAGAAGAATTGTGAAATACTTTATACCAAAACTGCCCGTGAAGAAAATGTATATTATGTGTCTCTCTTTACCATTTATAGTATAGGTGGCAGGGAAACAGTATCGGATCCAAAAACTTGCCGCTTTGATCGTCCTTTGGAGGCGAATGTTTTCTGGAGAGTGAATAAAGCCTTGTTTGGCGGGATTGTGCTGTCAATAGAAATTTTAAGCAATAGATCGTTTTCGCGGATACCTGAATTGGTTTTATGTACTTGCGAGGACGACCAGCATTTGCTTTCTCTGAATGATGCGAAGGAGAAATTCTTGCCAATACCAAGAAAGGAGTTACAGTCTCCGCAGAAAACATACAGCGGCAATTATGAAGTAAAACCTGATTTGCCTATGAAGCAAATGAAGAGCTTTAAATTCTTTCTCTTCGAGACAGACCCAATTCCAGGCGAAAAATACAATATTCGTCGAGCGACGGGATTCTTAGGAAAGATATAGGAGATAAATATGATTAAGTTAAGATTTACGTGTCCGTTTTGTTTTCGAAAGTACAGCATGGGTAAAGTCAAATATATTTGCACATCATGCAAAGAGCCTACTAAACCAAAATTTTTTGAAAATGAGCCTGTCATCTGTAGGGTTTGCGAAAAGGAGGCCGTAACGCGCGTGTGCCCATTGTGTAATAAAGAGATACCTGAAATATCTCTTGAAACTCCGAATTTGCCGTTTTGTATCGTTGGGGTGACTGCCTCTGGGAAGACTAATTACATAACCGTTATGCTTAAAGAATTAAGTAAATTCAGTGGCCTGAGTCTACCAATCGAAGAGCATAATACGGCAGACACTCGAAATCAACAAGATGTAAATCAAGACCGTATATAGTGAATTAAGCTAAATTTCTCAAAGCGAAATATTTGTAAACGACAAAATCGACCATGAAAAAATCCCGCAGGTTGTCGCGGAGGAACCGCTTCATGTTCGCCCAGGATTTCTCTATGGGGTTGTAGTCAGGCGAGTACGGCGGCAGGAACAACACCCCCACCTTGCCCCTCGCCAGTTTCTTCAGTACCTTCCTGCGGTGGTGGCTTGCGTTGTCCAGGATCACCGTGTATCCCTGGCCGTGGGGGAGTGCGGGAAGAAGG
>Ga0209755_10006614_pt1 | contig 12769 bp, 6 predicted proteins | sample TergutCo191P1_FD_187301 | JGI IMG/M metagenome (GOLD analysis project Ga0209755, IMG submission 187301) | Cornitermes sp. P1 segment gut microbial communities from Petit-Saut dam, French Guiana - Co191P1 (SPAdes) (version 2) | ecosystem: Host-associated > Arthropoda: Insects > Digestive system >... | reverse complement strand
GGTTGCCCGAAACATGTTGAGCAACTATTAGAAGAGAAATAAAGAATACAAAAAGTGACATCTAGTTGGTTTTTCTTATCCACACTGAATTACGATGCATGGTCAACCACACATCAAATTTGTTAGGTAGTTGTTTTTAAGACAACTAATATGCATTTTTTCATAATATCCATTACTGTACCACATGAAGAATGTTGTACAATAACATTTGAAAGAAGCGTTTTCCTCCTTTACCACAATCATACTTTTATGGGTCAATACAGGAAAAGTCTCCAACCTCTTCAATCTGCAAGTCTTTCCTTCCTTTGCCAGTTCTTCTTGCCTTGATTTCTTTTACTTGGCTTGCCCTAGGACATTTTGTCACCTCCCTTAAAATTAAATTCTAGCGCCCTTTTCTTCGTATCTTTGATCTATCCTTTCAACATGGTCAAACCATTCTACTCATTTCTTAAGTAACTGCATTAACACTTTGGATTTAAATTTCTTGTAATTTATTTGTTTTCTCCAATTTTTAACTTTTCTCGTTTTCCCCTCCTGCTAATAAAAAATCATATATATTACTTGGATACTTGGATTTTGCTCTTGTTTCTCTGTATACAGGTTCATGTTCTGGCAATACTTGTTAGTGCTGGATTAAAATATACTCTTTAGAGAAAGGTAAAGTGTAAAAATTAAATTTGGCATAATACATCTGGTAGCCCATATAAATCTTGTGTGAAACACTGTCCTAGAAGGCTGAAATGTACTGTAATCATGCTGTAAATGCTAAAAAAATATCACATCGCAATATGCGGGTCTTTATGTGTGCTGAGGTCTAGGCTGTATGGTCTGTAGATGTGCTGCCAGGTTGCATGTCCAAGTGTGAATTGATGCCATTCCAGAATGCAGCTGGGACTTACAAATTTCTTTTGTGTTTAAAAAATGGACTAAGTTTGCCTGCAGGGTACTTTTTCTATACATTTTGGACTTTAACCTTTAGGCACCATGCATCCTATATATAGGGCAGATGTACTGCTCCTCCTCAGAGTACTCTTTTTATATATTTAGTCAACAAATATAATTATTTTTTTAGACTTTCTCTCACCATCTTCATTTATTCCTCCACTAAATGTCGTGTATTTCCTAATGTTACCCTTCTTGGTTCATAAAATATTCACATTGTACATAAATGGTGTGCAAAACTGTAAATGTCCAGCTCCAGGGCCAAAGAGTTAATTACCAGTTTGGTCACAACAAATGACTAATTTCTGAAACAGTAAAGGTAGTTCTATAACTGAAATGCAACAAAATATCAAGCTACTTTGGTAATAATAAGACCACAGTCCTCTGGCATGTGACACTGTGCTATCTGGTAGATGCTTACCAGCATGATAATCCTAATATCGTGTTATCTTCATGTTATCTTAGTAAGTCTAACACAAGAAAATTGATATCAATAAAACTGTGATCTTAGTCATATTCTTTGTGTCATGTTGTACCTTAATATTGTATGCACCAAGCATGATCGTCAAATTTAACATATCTAACCAACTATTCATGCATTAAAGATTAAACACAATCAATACAGTTTCCTCCCTACATGTTTCAGCATTTACATGTCAATGTTAATTCAAGTCTTATCTTTCTCCACATGCAGATGACCACAACAAGCTTCAAGATATGATCAAGGAGTTGTCAACAACACTAACTGGAGTGAAGCATGAGCAAGAGTATATGCAAGTACGGGATCGTATCCATCGAAGTATCAATGAAAGTACCAATTCCAGAGTGGTCCTTTGGTCCTTTTTTGAGGCCCTGGTGCTTGTGGCCATGACAATGGGACAAGTTTACTATCTTAAACGTTTCTTTGAAGTTCGAAGAGTTGTGTAAGAGATAATTATAAATAAATTTCATTTTTTTGTATTTGGTGTTCAGTGCAAGACAATATCTTCATTTCCATAACCTTGAATGGTCGGTTTCACATGTATATGTACTATTTTTATTGGTAAATCCACCACTTGGTAAATTTTAAAATACCAAATTTTGTGCCTGTGCACTTTCCCTGATCAAGTTTCAGAGACCGGAACCATTTGCACATGTTTGTAACTCAGCAGTAGCCTACTATACTGTATCTTAACCAGAGTTTTGTTATGGTGTTGACACAACAGGCCTGTTATTCTGTAACGCATACACAAATATCTGCATGGAATTTTCGTAATTTCCTTAAACCAGGCGTGCACAAATCCCAAGCAACTAAATTTTGTACAGTGGTTCCCCAGTATGGAACTTTATGTCCTGTCTGGCACCTGGAATTTTGAGTTGGCACCGAGATTTTTAGACAGTATGTGCACTCCATAAAACATTAAAATATTTCATAATCTTTATAAGTCAGCTGTGCTTTATTGATCCTTTATTGTGAGATATGACATTTTAATTTTACAGTATTCTCTTTCCTTCCTCTTCCTCCTACAGAACTTCATCTGTTCTGCTTTGTTTCCATTTAATTAGAATTCCCTTCATTCAAATCTTACACTTGTATCACAAGAAAATAATCATTAACCATATGTTGCAGTTGGACAGTTTGTGTTCTGGCTTTATATTGTAATCAGTCATTCACTATTGTATAACCAGCAACTACATTTCAGTTATTTAATAAAGTAAGACATACTAACCAGCTGACACTCAGGAGCAAAGCCCTTTTTTGAGAAGCCAGCATCTCTCAGCTGGTCATGAAATGTTCTGACTGAAGATTCATACCCTGGGATATGAGACCATGTCAGTAGTTACCAGCAGACTGTCGTATCCCAGAAGACTTGAATCTTTATTGCCAGAAGCCAAGTTTAGGAAAGACTAAAGACAATGACTTATGCACAACCTTGTAACTCTACAGCATGTTCCATGATAATGTTGCCTACTTCAGCTTGTTCTATATACATGATTTGCAGTAAAAGTACCCCAGATAAGCTTGTGTTATTTCAACACCATTATTGAGCTGTACTTTTTCAAATTTTTGCTAAATGGATGTCACTGCTAGTGTTCCACCACAGCATTGCCATTGGGGCAACCATACACAAAATGCATGTCAGCATATTTTAAATTATACACTTTGTGCAATTATATTCACAAAGCATGAAAACCAACTTTTTACACAATACTCCTTTTTATTTGCAGTTAGATGTGCATCATGTTTCGGCCAGGTTTATTGGCCATCTTCAGAGTCACATCGATGTTTCAACTTGGAATTGTCTCGTGGTTACAACCGTTGTTGTGCTTACTGTTATTAAAATTATCATAATTAAAATTTTGGTTGTACTTAAAATATGGTTGGAATACAATTAAAATACAATATGTATAGTGCAGAATTAAATACAGTGTAAAATAATATTTTGTGTTCAAAGTTTTTGGATCAGGTGTATAGTGTATCGATCACACACCATACACCTGATCCAGAAACCTACTATATAAGAACACAAGAACCGAAAACACAGATGTCTGGACACAAAATATAATTTTTATATAATATACTGTATTTAATTTTACACTGTATGCAACTGTATTTTAATTATATTCCTACTGTATTTTAACAACAACCTGATTTAGTAATTTTAATAACTGTAAACACAACATTTGTAACCGTGTGAGGTAATTCTAAGTTGAAACATTGCTGCTTATTATTCCCTGAAGATGCTCAATATATCTGGCCGAAACATGTTGGGAAGCTAACGACAAATGAAAAGGAATATTGTGCTTGTCACAAAGCACGTCTGTCAAGGTGCCTCCTGGTGATGACCCATAGTGGTAAAAACGTAGACAGCATGAATGATCTTAATAAAATTCATTACTTGTTAACCTCAGATGGTATGCTTGAATGGTACTGAGCACTACTTGAATATTAACCTTGACTCCAATAATATTCATACATTAAACGAGCACCCACTCCCTGCCCAAGATATGGTTACTTTTTTTGTTCTTTACAACAAAATCAACACCCAAAGTGAGAAAGTAAATCATACCCATGTAATTAAAAAGTAAGGTTGTAAGATTAGGAAAGAGGGTCGAAACTGCATATAAATGTCTGCGGTACCCGCATATCACTTTACAAGCCTTGGCTTGTAAAGTGAGCTATGTATTTGCCGGAATTTACATTTTTTTTTAAATTCATGATCTGAAATATTGGTGGGGGTAACCTTATAATCAGAAAGAGTTGCACACATTACATGTGGTAACCTGTAACCTGAAGACTGTTGGGGAACGGTTATATCTGGATACACTACTGGCAACAGCATGAAGAAAACTGCACATATTTGAGTGTTATCCATTCGGTCCATAGAAGGAAATGCGAGATCCACTTTTATACATATAATATATGCCTATCTGTAATATGCTATTGGCCTTCTGAGCCTACTGCATGAGCTGAAAATGTATACCATAGATGTACTTAACTCTAATGATCATAATCCTGTGAAACAATTACTGTAAAGACATTCTAATGTCCCAGCTCAGTTTTGGAATAGTCATATTTTCAGATGCAGTGATACCTAATTTTGATTTCAACGTTACTTTTCAGGGCAGATCCTTCAGATAATGGAAAATTAAGAAAACTGAATTTGTTGGGGGGTGAGTTTCATGTGATGTGGTTAAACCAGAAACCTGAGAACACTGTTCAACCAAAGAAATACCCAAAACACTGCAAGAACACTCCAAAAACCCAGAATTATTAACACCGCAAGCCCATATCATAGGAATGAAATTCAGACACAGTACCCCACAATCTAGAAATATAAAACTGGATCTGAAACAATCAGCTTTACAGTATTTATATACCTTTGTTTTTGATAAAATGCCTGATGACCACAGGAGGTCAAAAGGCAGCGATTACAGTGTGTAAGCTGACATAGCATAGTCAGTAGAGGACTAGGCTAGGGGCTGGATAAACTGGGTTTCAAATCCTAGCCAGGGCAAGAGGTTTTCACTTGTCCAAGAACATCCATCTGTGGCACTCCCAACAGTACCAACAGTTGTTTCACTGGGGGTAAAGCAGCTTTGGCATGTATTTCACCTCTTCTTGTCTAGAACCTCGGTGAGAATGAGTGGAGTTATGCCTTCATGGCATGAATGGGGAGCACTTTATATCACAATGAACCCAGTTTTCCCCCATGAAGTGACCTATTACTGTATACACTCAAGAATAAAGGCCCATTAGAACTGGTAAATTGCTTGGGCCTAAGAAGTTGTAATAAACACACTGAGTTAAAAGAGAAGACCCACAATTACTTATACGTCGTAACAACAAAACTTGGCGAGCGCATACCTTCATAAATGTGGGGATGATGGACTGCAGATATTGCAGTGGTTTCCCCACACCTGGAGTTGTTTACGTGTGGCCACAACACTTTGTGTTCTTGATAGTTGAAGCCAACTAGGCGAGGCAAACTGCAGTTATTTCGTTAGTAATGTTTCATCTCAGACTCTCTCAAAAGTGTGAAGCTTGTTTTTAATCAATGTCCTTCAGGAGATTCCAAATGGATAAAGTCTGGTGACATGTTTGGGAATCAAGACAGCAAAATGTGCTTCTAAAATAATTCTACCCAAGGCCTGGCTAGACATAACACATCATCTGATCTTAGTACAAAATAAAAGTGTCAGCAGTTACCCAACTGATTCATAAATTCTTGAGAGATGTTGATGTAGACATTGTTAACAGGAATACCAAAGAAAATGGGGCCAAATGAGTGGATACGTAACAAAGCACACCACACCTCCACTTTCTGTGAACAGAGTGCCTTGTGAATTGTTTTAACCCACAGCATTGTACAGGTGAAACCAAGCTAAGTAACTTACCAACAGTTAGTAGCTTCATCATTTCAATAAGTAGGTGATAATGTTGCCTGATCAAGCCATTAGAGAAAGGAAAAGAGATTATCATATCCATTGACAAGGGTCTTGGGAACCAAGGGACATAGATAAATGAAGCCCAATTATCAGTGGAGTGTAGGATATATATATTTACTATGTTATTTCTTTTGCAATATACACAGACACCACACCCTTTTGATACACAATATCAGTTTCCTTAAGGTGATTACAGTCCTGAGGGGCTGAGTCTAAGGAAGGGAAATGTGATAAAGAGCACCTTCTGGTAACAAATAGTAACCAGAAACATGGAAAGACATGGGGTATTTAAAGACTTTACATGGAAACAACATTCAATAAAGTGTTCTTAGGCAGACAGCTGTGTTAAGATAGAAAGACTTTACCATGTTTCAGGGACTGACTCCATCCCCATCTTCAGGATATTGCTAGTGACTTGGTAGAAGCAGAACTGATAACTAGGTGTCCTACCCTGTGTCACGTATGTCTCCATTCGGCCTGGGCACAGGATGGAACGCAAACCCTCTGGTTAGTGGGAGGAGTCATGAGGTCCTTCCACTTGGCCTGGGCTGTCCACTGCTGAACCACCAGCAACATCCTAAAGATGGGGAAGGAGTCATTCCCTGAAACGTCAGATCTTCACATTTTGACATGGCTGTCTGACCGAGAACATTTTGCTGAATTCCACCAATGCGAAAACTTCGAGACTTATACGACAATCATTGTCACAAAATAATTTAAATACAAATTAGGTAATTTATCTCTCAACTGCACTGTACATTGTGTTGTTTACGAAAAGAATGCACACATTCCCATCACCTTTGTGTGTGTGTGTGTGTGTGTGGGCAAGACAACTTCTTACAACTATGCTTTACAATGGAAACAACTTTTAATCTCTCTTGACAGTCACAACATATTTTGCATGTTGTTTCCTCTTACAAAGGCCAGAGATTTTACGAACAGCTTGGATAAGGTGGGCCAGGAAAGAGCAAAGGCTCACACACACACAGGTGAAGCATTATTTCATCTACACGACGTTTTTCAACAATGTAATGAAAATAGTTACTGGCATACATCAACACCTTCAGGCTTCAGGACTTCCTATAATTTACAATTCAGTAAATGGTGGCATATTTGATTTAGGAACTAACATCTTCATGAATTATTGCCAAAAATTATGATACTATTCAGATTAGATGCATAACATCAATTTTTGTTGTTCTGTATGCAGTAACATTTAGTGAGTAATGTATTTTGAGTAATTATAGTTACTGTTGCAGGAACTTATCGGTGCCTCCTTCTGCGATCCTTTTTTCTGCTTCCTGTAACAGGTGTTGAAGGCTGTGCTGCTTCACCAATCACAATCCGGCCTTCTGCAATCTCGTCCCTATCTGCAGACTCAGATATCTGCTTTTGGGCCTCTAAGTAGAACATCACATCTCGCAGCTGCTCTCGAACATCTGCCAATTCCTAATGACAGTAATGTAGTGAAAATTTAAATGTAAATGAATTCGTCATTGTAGCCCTGACAGTAGTGAAAAATGTAAAACACTCACATCAGAAACCACTGTTCCACACACCTACTAACACAGCCAGCCACAGGAAATGATCCTGAGCCACTTCCATACACCACTCATCCTCACCGACTACTGTCCTAAGATTAATCTTAACACATACTCCCATCTATTCCACAGATTCCTAATGGCTATTTTGCAAGAGGTTTTCCAACAAAACCATGTTCTTGCCCATTCTTGCTGTATCCCCTAATTGTAATAGCCTCTTAGAATTCACTAATCAAACAATGCCTTATGGATGAATATAGCAGCCTCTGCATATTGAGGGTAGCATGTATATGAAATAAGCAGTCACACTTAGATGAGAAGGTGTAATCCTCCAGTTTGGGGCTTGGTATACAGTACAAAACGCTCCACATAAAATGTCATGTTACACAGCTTTAACATGAGTAAATAAATGAAGATCACACATGTGTCACTTAAACTATGGTACACATCATCAACCTTACTACAATATACAGAGGTCCATTCAGTAGTTTTAACCCAGCAAGAAAATTACTTGGCCTGGAAGGGACATATACTGGAATGTGATTAATACAGGAACTGGATATTGAAACAAGAATTTTCCATAGACCAGACAAAAAACAGACACATTCACTGAACTCAAGATAGCAGATGCCCATTAAAAATGTTACCAATATGTCCTCCGTGAAGAAATGTGAGAATGTAGAAAGAGAACTACTCATACATACAGACTTTCTAGTGTTATCACTGTGCTCAAAGCAATACAAATTTCCTGTTCCTTGTAGTACAAACCAGTAAAGTACATTCACCAAGTACAATGCCATGAACCTGTGCCTACATATAACATCTGCTGCATTTTCCAACTTCAAAACCTTAAATATATACTGTAAAAAACATTATATTTACTTTATCTTTGTCAATTTTGTATTCATTAAACTCCTTCTCCAAGGCCTGAAATTTAGACTGCCAAGCTGTCTGGTTTTGCTGCAGCGCACGGTTGATCTGTCGTTCATCCTGCAAATCTGACTGTGCTGTGACTAGCTTTCCTATGACTTGCTGCAACTGAAGAAAGGTAATTTATCTGTTACATGTACAATATGCAGTATGCCATACTTGTAAGGTAAAAGGTAAGGGTATCCCTATACAGAACTGAAGAGGCCCTTTGGGCTCCAAGTAGGTTGAGGTTCCCAGCATTTCTAGACAACTGGCACATGTAGGTGGCAAGGTAAGCCCTATGCACCAGCCACATTTTAGCCCCCACAAGATATCTCTGGTACTCACTTCTGTTGGAGGGTGAGTCGACTCCAGGGCCATAGTGTACCGTATTTAGCAGAATATGACCCTTTCCAAATCTTGAATTTTCAACAAAAATGCCTGAAAAGAACTTAGTACACAATTATAATGCACCCCAAATTTTCAGATGATGAAGTAGAAAAACTTTTTTTCATGTTTGAATAAATACAGTATTAATAAACCCACCTGGGCATCCAGTTACATCAGAAACCTGACACTGGACATGGTTTCGGCTACTGAAACTTTGGCTTATGTAAACCGCCTGATGCAGCTGTCAGCCCAAGAGGACTCTACTGAAATTTGTTACCAAAAAAGTATCAAGATGTACACTCCATGTGTTCCTAACATAAACACTAATGGATATGACAACTCTGAGGTGTGTCACAACCCCATTGTGTGTTTAAAATATATGGTGAGGTAAATTCAGTCAAAAACACAACTATAAATATATGGCTAAATGATGGTGTTTATTAGCAATGGAAAAAACTACAAATTTCGGCCTGTAGCAGCCATCTTCAGGTTTTGACAACTTTCTTGCTAAAAGAGTTTTGTAAGATATGCCTAAGCCACGTGGTGATGTTGAGATCTTATCATCATTTTACATGCTTTTGTTAAGCTAAATTTGGTGGGATGTCTTTTGGGTCAGTGAATTTGTAGGTAGCTGGGTGTGGATCTTTCCGGTTGGGTAGGTGTAAGGTTAGGAGGAAACTGTGATTGCAGGTGTGGTATCTTAATGCTCCTATGTTGGGGGGCGGATTGTTTAGTCTGACATCTTCTCCTTATTCTTCGGAGCTTCTTGTTCTCAGTTGGGGTTGGTCTGCCTCCAGGGTTTTGCTACCACAGTTTCCTCCTAACCCTACACCTACCTAACCGGAAAGATCCACACCCAGCTACCTACAAATTCATTGACCCAATAGACATCCCACCAAATTTAGCTTAACAAAAGCACGTAAAATGATTATGAGATCTCAACATCACCACGTGGCTTAGGCATATTATACAAAACTCTTTTAGCAAGAAAGTTGTCAAAACCTGAAGATGGCTGCTATAGGCCGAAACATGTAGTTTTTCCATTGCTTATAAACACCATCATTTAGCCACATATTTATAGTTGTGTTTTTGACTGAATTTACCTTACCATATAGGATATGACAACTTTAAATGGGTGAAACAGTGCTTGATACACCCAGTGGGCAAGAGGCTAGGTTTGCCCCAGGGTAGGTATCAATACAGCAATGAAAAAAGAACTCCTTGCCCCTTGTGCTAATGAAGTAAGATGCAGAAATAATTCAAAATCATATATTTTCCAAGATATTTTGCTTTGTAGTCTTACTACACATCACGAGTTACTTAACCCCTTTTCAGGTGTGTCTGCATAAGTCATGACAAGTGCCTATTAGATTCATCATGTCTGCTAGTATAACACTGACTACCACTGGACAGACGTCCTTAAAATTTAAAACTGGGAACTTTCAACCAATCCATAAATCCAAATGTGGTTAAAATCAGACAAAAGTTTTGGGCACTTTACATGAAGACCTAAGTACGGTTATTATTGATGGCAACATGAAATACTTTGCAGCCTCACAACAATTAACAGGGAATCCATTACCACATTTCCATGGTAACTCAACAGTTTCTGACAGTGATACGTGTTTCAACAATAAAGAGGATGTACTGTTGCATTTCGATGGCTGCAATGGTTACATTAATTTACAACATTACATTACATATACACTGCCTGTCTTGTTATATACTAGGTCTATGGAAGTCACGTTCACATTGAGGGACACCCTAACTTGTCTTTTTCTTTCTTTGGGTTAGAATTCTCCTCATGCCAACTCAGATTATCCTTGTGGGTGTAGACACACTTAAAAAAAAAAAGAGCTGACTACAAGACGTACATGGAGGAGATGCAGGTCCGCACTGTACTGGAATGCCATCTGAGGAGGTGGAGGAGGAGGAAGAGGAAGAGGAGGGTAAGGGGAAGGATTAAAAAAAAGATAAAAGAAAAAGGAAGAGGAGGGGAAGGGGAAGGACAAAAAAGATAAAAGAAAAAGGAGAGGGGGAGGGGAAGGGGAAGAATTAAAAAAGATAAAAGAAAAAGGAGGAGGGGGAGGAGGAAGATGAGGGGAAGGGGAAGGATAAAAAAGATAAAAGAAAAATGAGGGGGAGGAGGAGAAAGAGAAGGGGAAGGATAAAAAATAAAAGAAAAAGGAGGAGGGGGAGGATAAAAAATAAAAGAAAAAAGAGGAGGGGGAGGATGAGGAAAAGGAGGGGAAGGAGGAAGAGGGGGGAAGGGGAAGGATAAAAAATATAAAAGAAAAAGGAGATGGAGGGGGAGGAAGAGGAGGGGAAGGGAAGGATAAAAAAAGATAAAAGAAAAAGGAGGAGAAGAAGAAGAAGAAATCACCACTACCTCAAAAGTTGACCAATCCACCATGTTTTTGTTACTGATCATAGGAAATTTGAAACGTATGAATTTGTGGTGTCCTTCAACAGCATAATTGCCATACCAAGTTTCATGAAAAAGCACTCAAGGAGGTTAAGATAGTTTTTGTGCACACCATGAAGGTATATGGGGGAAAAGTGGTATGGTCCCACGCACAATACTTAACCTCAGCACCAGAGATGGATGATTTGTTTCATGATCCAGCCACTTAAACAGTTCCAGTACCCACAAAAAAGGAGGTTGGGTGGACCCATAGTTGGTCCAGAAGCTTCAGAGAAAAGCTAAGTATCCTACACTGCCAAAAATTATACCAAATGGGTCAAACGGTGCAGAAAGACGACAATGCAGTATTATTACTTTAAAAGCCTACTTTCTATCCTCATTAATAAGGAAAAGCAGGATAAAAATTGACAAAAACAGGCAATGCATTTTTTTCTTTACAATATAACACTCACTAAACCTTAAAAAATAAATCCTTTAAGCACATTTCCCAATGATTTTGATGAACATTCCTCTCTGCATGACATAAAACACATTACTCAGTGGGTTTTACAAGTGAACACAATTATTTCTGAAATACAAATACTGGTTGTGCTATATTTCCATTACCTTTTTGTCTGTAGCTTGTTTTTCACGGGAAAGGAGCGAAAGTTTCTCCTGCAATTTCTGGCTTTCTTCCAATGTTTTACTCAGTTTCTCTTGCAATTCTGTTGCCTGCAAACATAATACTATACAATTTTTTTGCAAAACGTCCCAAAGAGCAAAAAGTGCACGGCATATACTTCAAAACAAATAAAACATTATCTTTCTTACTACCTGCAGTCTTATTAATGAAGACCATACTTTGTAAACTACCAATAAAGAAACTCATACTCAAAAAAGGAGGCTTCTACTAGAAACCATCAGCTCATAGTCAGAAATTTCTAACGTGGTGCAGAGTTCATTGAGTCACTGAAGGAAGCTGCCATTCACATGGCAGTATAAACACGCAATACATTAAAAACAAAAAAAGCTGATTCACGTATTAGTACTGTAAGGTGTGCCTCAAAACTTCTTCCTCTTTCAATACGGTCCTCTTGGACTGACAGCCACATCAGGTGGTTATGGCACAGCAAACTTCAGAGACTGACTCTTGTCTCCATCAGCACAGTTCTGACATGGCCGTCACCTTGAGAAGATTATGCTGAATTCCATAACCATGAAAGATTTAAGACAAACATGTGCCTCTCTACTAAATTCCAAACACTCCCAGATATGAATTAAATGCTTAAACTCCAACATTTACACATTAAATTCTGGAAGGTTTAATGCCAGCTAAAATCTACAGTGTAGACAGTCAGATCAACCAAGAAACAAATGTTCCAAGAAATGTACATAGAACACCTGTTTTCATAGTTGAAGAATAAGAGACCAACTTGATGTCACTAGTCATTAAGTTTTATTTCACTTCTTCTGTGCTCAACATGTTTCGGACATTAATACGTCCATCATCAGGAGCCTGCAACTTTTCTATTGTATCACCACGTTGGTCGTGTGTTCTTGTTTCAATGTGTGTTGGAGTTTTGGTGTGGCTGGGTTGGGGTGGTATCCGTGTAGCAGGCTGAAGCCTGCTACACGGATACCACCCCAACCCAGC
>Ga0209755_10006613_pt1 | contig 12770 bp, 8 predicted proteins | sample TergutCo191P1_FD_187301 | JGI IMG/M metagenome (GOLD analysis project Ga0209755, IMG submission 187301) | Cornitermes sp. P1 segment gut microbial communities from Petit-Saut dam, French Guiana - Co191P1 (SPAdes) (version 2) | ecosystem: Host-associated > Arthropoda: Insects > Digestive system >... | reverse complement strand
TAAATAATTTTCAGGATCTTTTCATCATGATGAGTAAATCATGGGTTACTTTTCCGCGTTACATTTTTAACACGGTTTTTATTACCGTTGTCGGAACTGCCGGCTTGATCATTTTCGCTTCGATGGGGGCGTTTGTAGTATCAAAATATAAATTCCCGGGCGCGAAAATATTTTTCTCGGGCGTTATCATAACATTGATGTTTTCCGGTTATGTAACGGCGATTCCGAATTATCTTGTCATGGCAAAACTCGGCTGGGTAAATACATACCTTTCAATAATTGTTCCCGCGTTTGCAATGCCTATGGGATTCTTTTTACTGAAGCAATTTATCGACACAATTCCCGATACGCTTCTGGAAGCGGCTAAGGTTGATGGCGCAAAAGAATTCCGCATATTTATTTGGATTGTTCTTCCGATGGTAAAACCCGCATGGCTCACAGTTATGATTTTCTCCGTGCAAAATTTGTGGAACGCAAGAGCGTCAAACTTTATTTATTCCGAAGAGCTAAAAACTTTGCCTTACGCTCTCAGTCAAATAATAACGACAGGTATTGCGCGCGCAGGCGTAGGAGCCGCGGTAACATTATTTGTAATGATCGTGCCTCTTGTTATGTTCATTTTCGCGCAAAGCAATGTTCTGCAGACGATGGCAAACTCAGGAATAAAAGAATGAAAAAAATATTTTTATTGCTTTTTGTTTTATTCTCATTCATTCCCGGTTTTCAATTATATGCAGAACCCTCTAATTACACTTACAATTATGATTTTTGGTTTGAACAGGTCGCTTCTCCTGACGCGTACCGCGTAGGCGCTTTCATTCTCGGCACTACTTTGGGAATCGATCATTTCAGAGATCCGCAGGGTTTGTTTATAAGAGAAAACCGTATTTACATTTGCGATTCGGGGAACAATCGTATTATCAATCTTGAAGCGCAGGAAAACGGAGAGCATACTGTAATCAAAATTGTCACATCAGTGATCATTAACGGCGCTGCGTCTTATTTTAATTATCCGATGGATATTTTTGAAAACAGAAACGGCGATTTATTTATCGCGGATACAAACAACAATCGCGTTTTAATTCTTGATAATAATTGGAATTTTAAATCTGCGATTTATAAACCGGACGATGAAAGTTTCGGCGAGTTTACTGATTTTCTTCCGGCAAAATTGATCGTCGATTTCGCGAATCGTCTTTTTGTTCAGGCAAGAAATATCAACAAAGGATTGATGGAATTTGACAGCCGCGGAGAATTTTCCGGTTACATGGGTGCAAACAAAGTTGATGTTAATCCGCTTGATTATATTTGGAAACTTCTCGCAACTCAGGCGCAGAGAGAACGAATGGATTTGTTTATCCCGACTGAATACAGCAATCTCGCGATTGACAATGACGGTTTTATTTACGTTACAAACGCGTCGGGTCAAACCGACCCTGTTCGCAGACTTAACGCTATGGGGCAGGATATTTTAATCCGCAACGGTTATGAAGAGCCTGTCGGTGATTTATCTTTTTCCGACGCAGGCGGCATTTCCGGGCGCTCAAGATTTATTGATGTTGTTTCGTTTAACAACGATTCGTACGCCTGTTTTGACAGAACGCGCGGACGAATTTTTTTGTATGATTTTCAAGGAAATTTGTTATACGCATTCGGCGGAGTCGGAAACCGCGAAGGGAGATTTATTCAGCCTGTCGCGCTCGACAGATTGGGCGATTCCCTGTACGCGCTTGATTCAAGAACAGCGTCGCTTACCCGTTTTGATCTAACGACTTACGGCGAATTAATTAATCTCGCGTTGAACGAATACAGAGCGGGACGTTATGAGACATCCGCGGCTGTCTGGGAAGAAGTTTTAAAAATGAACGGAAATTACGATCTTGCGTACATCGGAATCGGACGCGCCGCGCTGAGACAGGGTGATTATCAAAAAGCGATGAAATATTACAAATTAAAACATTACCGCGAAGGTTACGGAAAGGCTTTTCAATTGTACCGCAAACAATGGATGGAAAGGAATCTCCGGAAAATACTTATAATTTTGGGAATATTGATAATATTGCCGTCTGCTGTCAGATTTTCTTTTAAACTTGCAAAGGAGATCAGAGAGGCATGAAATATTTAATAACTAAAAGTTGGTGGGAACATGTCGGAAAAACTCTGAAATACTCTCTTTATGTAATGACGCATCCTATTGACGGTTTTTGGGATTTGACGCATGAAAAACGCGGATCTTTGGCGGCGGCAAATATAATAATCGGTTTGGCTGTTATTGTTGAAATATTGCGCCTAACGCTTACAAATTTTCAGTTTGTAACGATTAACATGGAATATTTTAATTCGGTAATTGTCGCTATGCGTATTCTTCTTCCTGTCGGATTGTGGACTTTGGCAAACTGGAGTCTTACAACTCTCATGGACGGAAAAGGAAAAATGTCCGAGATTTATATGGCGATCTGTTATGCGCTAGCGCCTGGCGTTATAATAAATATTATTTTAATTATTTTAAGTCAGTTTATAACATTTGACGAAGGCGCCGTTTATTGGGTTCTTGCCGGTTTCGCCGCTCTTTGGACAGGCATTTTAATTTTCGCCGCAATGATGATGATTCACGATTACAGTCCGGTAAAAACAATTTTTTCAAGTTTGCTGACAATTGTCGGAATGGGCGTTATAGTATTCATCTTTGTTATTTTTTTCAGTTTGATCAGCGACGCTATTTCTTATTTTATGTCGCTGTATAAAGAAATCATGTTCAGGCTGCTGTAGGAGGTTATGTGAAATATTTTACAAGTTTTTTATTAATTATTTTCACATTATTCTCTTTTACTTTATGCAGCAAAAATCAAATCAAACAAAAACCTGTTGCTGTTTATGAATTTTCAGGCAGTACCGAAGATGTCATTATAGAGAATGAATATTTACACCTTCGTTTTTTTCCCGTTACCGCTGAGATCATTCTTACCGATAAAACAAACGGCTCGCAATGGCGGTCAAATCCTCCGTCAAATACCGCAGACCCATTAGCCGACGTTGTTACGGGATATTTAATGAATTCGCAATTCGCCCTTGAATACGCGGATAACGCCGGTGTCGGCATGACATTGCAGTCAAGCGAGTACAGCGTTAGGAGAAATGCGTACAATTATAAAATTGTTAATGGCGTATTAGAAGTAAACTATACTGTAGGCGATATTAAACGTTCTTATATTATTCCTCCTGCAATGACAGAAGAAAGAATGCGCTCTTTTTTTGATAGAATGGAAACAGGTAAAAAACAATTTGTTGAATCAGCATACCGCCTTTATGATATAAATAATCTGCGTTCAAACGATAATAGGGAGCAGCTTTTAACTAATTATCCTGATCTTGCGAGAGTAAAAGTGTATATTATGCGCGAAAATATCCCTGATTACATGCAGGAAGACATAGAAACATATTTTAGCGAAGCGGATTACAATTATGACGACTATATTGAAGACTCTATGCGTTATTCAATAACAAGAGAAAATATCAAGCCTGCGTTTAATTTAACGCTCCGTTATATTCTTGACGGCAGATCGCTCGTTTTAAACATTCCTTATGACAGAATTGGGTTCAGGCAGAATTATCCGATGACAATGTTATCTGTCATGCCTTTCATGGGATCGGGAAATACAAATGATGACGGTTATATTCTTGTTCCCGACGGCAGCGGCGCTTTAATTTATTTCAACAACGGAAAACAAAATCAGGTTCCTTACAATATTGGAGTTTACGGCTGGGATGAAGCAATGCCGCGCGAAGCTGTAATCAGCGACAGTAAAGCGCCCTTCCCCGTTTTTGGAATTCAAAAAAATAACGCGGCGCTGTTATGTGTTATCGAAGATGGCGCTTCATACGCAAGCGTCCGCGCGGACGTTTCAGGAAGAAATTGTTCGTGGAACAGAGTATTCCCTATTTTTGAAATTATTCACGGCGTAAAAATGAATATTTCAGGACGCAGCCAGCGCGATGTGTATTTCTACGAAGCGGGACTTTCCGAAAGCGAAAGCATAACAATACGTTATACGCCATGCGAAGAACAGGGATACATGGGAATGGCTCGCGAATACCGTAAATGGCTTATTGAAAAACATTCGCTTGAAAAAAACAATAATAAAGACGACATACCTGTCGCGGTAGAGATTATCGGCGCTGTAAATAAAACTCAGCATCGTTTAGGTATTCCTCTCGATCTTCCGTTGAAATTAACTTCTTACAAAGAAACAGCGTCAATGATAGATGATTTCGCGAATTTAGGCTGGAAAAATGTGCATGTAAAATTAAACGGATGGTTTAACCGAAGCGTTGAACATACAGTTCCTTTGAACGTCAAGTTAATAAAAGAACTTGGCAGTAAAAAAGATTTTAAAAAAATTGTAAGCGCCGCGGAAAAAAATAATTACGCTCTTTATCCCGAAGCTGATTTTGTTTTTGTGCGTGATGTGAAAACATTCAGCGGCTTCAGCCTTAACCGCGACGCGGCACGCTATATCAACCGCGAGCGCGTACAGCGTTATCCGTACAGTTTTGTCTGGTTCGGAGAGCGAAAATTATGGGGCAAATTAAATTATCTTGCGCGTCCTGCTGCTTCAAACAGAATGATAGACAAGTTTGTAAAAAAATCCGGGAAACTTGGATTAAAAAATATCGCGTTCAGAAACATGGGATCAAAACTTGCGGGAGATTATCACGAAAAACGGCGCGTCAGCAGAGAAGCGTCGATGAAAATGCGTCAGCAAAAATTCGATCAGCTTAGAAAAAACGGCACGGAGATTTTAGTACACGGCGGATTCGCTTATTCTGCGCCGCAGGCTTCGATCATTACTGATATGAATATTGATAAACAATTTTTCAGTATCACCGACGCTGCTGTTCCTTTTTTTCAAATCGTTCTCCGCGGACTTGTTCCTTACACTGGAAAAGCGATAAATCTTGCCGAAGATTATACGCGCAATTTATTAAAAGTAGCTGAAAGCGGCGCAGGATTGTATTTCAGTTTTAAAACGGAAGATACATCTGTTTTACAGGAAACAAAATTCAGGCAGTTTTACGCAAACGAATACGCTGAATGGATCGGCGATGCCGACGCTATTTACAAAAAGTTTTCAAATGATTTCGGGCACTTGTCAAACCTTTCAATTACCGACCATCAAATTTTATCGCAAGATGTAACGCTTACCGAATACGAAGACGGTACAAAAGTAATTGTTAATATGTCGAATAACGCATGGAATTATAACGGTAATTTTATTGACGCGGATAATTATCTTGTAACAAGGCAGGAGGAATAATGTATTTCAAAAAAAGCAATAATAAATTATCGCTGACTCTTGAAGGAAAAAACGCGATAACCGGATATTTATTCTTACTTCCGTTCATTATCGGATTTTTAGCGTTCATGTTTTTTCCAATCATTGAATCTTTTCGCATGGTCTTCAGCGATGTAAAAATTGATACGGTGCATCACGGTTTTTCCATGACATTTACCGGCATCGAAAACATAAGACGCGTCGTTGCGGTTGATCCCGAGTTTAACAGATTTCTTGTTGAAGAGATCGGACGTATGCTTTTAATTGTTCCCGCGATAATTATTTTCAGTTTATTTGTTGCTTTAATATTAAATCAAGAATTTAAAGCAAGAGGTTTTGTGCGCGCAATTTTCTTTTTACCTGTAATTTTATCTTCAGGAATTATGATTGGGTTAGAAACAAACAATTCACTGTTAAACAACATTGCGGAAATTATTAAAGAAGGAAACCTGATGAAATCTTCGGTAACAAAAGTGCTTGAAGATATTCTGGTCGCGGAAGGCGCGGCAAGCGATTTTATGGAATATATTTTTTTGATAATCAATAAGATATATGATATTGCGATGGCATCGGGAATTCAAATAATTATTTTTCTTTCCGCTCTTCAGACAATTCCTTCAAGTATGTTTGAAGCCGCAAAAATTGAAGGTGCTACTTCATGGGAATGTTTTTGGAAGATTACATTTCCAATGGTAAGTTCTTTGATTCTTGTGAATATCGTTTACAGCGTGGTTGATTATTTTATCAGAACTGATAACCGCGTAATGGAAAAAATTAACACAACTACAATCAGAATGTTAAATTTCGGATTCGGAACGGCAATGGCATGGATTTATTTTTTAGCTGTACTTTTAATTATCGGCGCTGCTATGGCAATTATTTCCAGGAGGGTTTACTATTATGAGTGATATACAAAATTGGGGTAATATATCAAAACATTATCACATAAAGAAAAAAGCTTTTGATATAACTTTTAAAATTTGCCGCGCGGTTTTGATTTTTGGTATGTGTTTTTTAATTATTCAGCCGTTACTAGATAAATTAAGCGTAAGTTTTATGGACAGACAGGATTTATTCGACAGCACGGTAATAAGCATTCCAAGAAATCCAACAACAGAAAATTATAAAATTGCGGGCGAAATGCTGAATTATTGGCATTCGCTTTTTGAAACGTTTTTTATAATTGTCATTAGTTCTGTTTTGCAGATTGCAGCCTGTACTCTCGCAGCTTATGGTTTTGCACGTTATAAATTTCCTCTTAAAAATTTCTGGTTTTTCTGCGTAATGCTAATTATAATAATTCCTCCGCATACAATTATGGCTTCTCTTTATTTAAATTTTCATTTTTTTGATATATTCGGGCTTATTCGTTTGATACGCGGAGAGCCGATTAATTTATTAAACAGCGTTTTCGGTTTTTGGATGTTATCCGCGACAGGTATGGGATTAAAAAGCGGTTTATATATTTTTATGTTAAGACAGTATTTCAGAGGCATGCCGAAAGAACTTGAAGAAGCGGCTTGGGTTGACGGCTGCGGAAAATTCAGAACGTTTCTGCAAATAATGCTTCCTGACGCAAGCCCGATGCTAACTTCATGTTTTCTATTTTCCTTTGTATGGCAATGGACAGATTCTTTTTATACAACATTATTTTTAACAAATTATAAAATGTTATCAGGCTATTTGGGAGCAATCAGCGAGCGCGTAAATCAATGGTGGGGCGTAACAATGAATACCGCCGCCGCTGATACTGTAGCTTCTACCGCGCCAATAGCTTTTATTCAAGCGATTATCGCAACAGGCATGCTTATGTGTCTTGCGCCGCTGATTTTGCTTTATCTTATCGCTCAAAAAGCATTTGTTGAATCATTGAGTCAGACCGGTATCAAAATGTAAATATTAAATTGCGGCGCTGCGTTGCAGTATTACGCTGTTGACAAATTATTTTTTTGGAGGATGAAAATGATAAAAAAAATTATTGTTTGTTTTATTCTGATCTCGCTTTTAGTTATGTCGTGCAATAAAAATTCGGGTCAAAACCGCAGTCAGAGCGGGCAGAGAGGATCGAACAAAATCAGCAATTTTGTAGAACCTTCGGAAGATGTTCAGAATACTCTCAAAGGAATGGAGATCGTTTTAGGAAACTGGTGGAGAGATTACGATCCCGCAACTTTTCAGCCGAGAAATGATATTGAAGAAAGACAGCTTGAGTATCGCAGATGGATTTTGCAGGAATATGGATTAAAAATTCACGATAAAAATATCGGAGGGTGGGGAGAAATCGCGCAGCTTGCAACCACTTCAATTATGTCCGGAAAGCCCGCGGCTACTGTCTTTCGTCTTCAAGCTGACTGGGCGCTCGCATTGTATCGTCAGAATTTAATTTATCCCGTCAGCGACAGTAAGATATTTGATTTAAAAGCTGTAAAACCTGTCGAATGGAACAAACATATTGCGGAAGCTTTTACGTTTAATAATAAAACATACGCTTTTGCGTTCGGCAGCAGCGGATCTTCGGGGGCTGTATTTTGGAATAAAAGGATTTTCAGAGAAGCAGGTCTCGATCCCAATTTGTTATACGATCTTCAAAAAGAAGGCGCATGGACGTGGGATAAATTTTTAGAGATCAGCAAGCAATTGACAAGGGATATTAACAATGACGGTATTATTGATATTTACGCAATGCCCTGCGACTTTTCTATAGATATACTTGATTCTCTTGTTTCGAGTAACGGCGCAATGTTTGTTGACAGAGACGCGAACGGCAGACTTGTAAACGCGACAAACAGACCGGAATTTATCGAAGCAATTCGTTTTTATATGAGACTTAGGGAAGAGGGTGTAATGAAACCAAAACCGGAAGGCATTCACTGGAATTGGTTTGTTTCGGAGTTTTTAGACGGTAACGTCGCTATGCGAATGGCTCCGCAGCATTCAATAAGTGATATGCGTACCATGAGAGATGACTGGGGTATGGTGCTTCCGCCGAAAGGACCGAGAGCAAAAAATTATGTCGTTTTTACCGCAGAAAATGTAATGATAATTCCTTCGCGCGGATTTACAAGCGAACAAGTTGACGCGATTCTTTGGGCAGTTCGGGCATGGGAAACTCCGATTGATGAAGATTGGAGAATAGGCAACTATCCGAATTTCAGAGACAGAAGAGCGGTTGACGAAACAATGACAATGATGCGCGATCAAAATTTATGGCAATGGAGATACCACACTCTGGTTCCCGGATTCAGCACAAGCGGTATCGCTTGGCAGCTTTGGTATCATGAAGGAGAGCCTGCGCAATTAGTTGAAGCTGTTTCGCAAAGCTGGAACGCGCTGATTGCTGACGCTAATGGTTTGTAATAAATTTATAAGGGTTGCGCTTGTTCTTTAAAAATTGCTGATACGCGGCGGCGCTTTCGTAATATCCGTCCAACCCTTTAAATGATGATGATTCGTCACAGCGGTACAACTCCATGAGAAGCGGAAACAGCGGCGATGACATTATCTGCTCTGTGCGAAAAAGAGGAAGACGAGGCAGAGCCGCCGGCAGCATGTGATTCCTTACAAGAAAACAAACATCATGCGTAACGGACGGATTAAAGCCCAATCGATCGAGAAAACGCCGCGCCTGAGTTTCACCTAACTCAGCGTGACCGTCGTATCTTTTGCTGCCGGTTGAAACCGCAATCGGCTTTCCGGAGTCATGCAGCAAAAGCCCGAGCGACAAACGCAAATCATACGCGTAAACCGCCTGCTTATACGCCGCCTTGCTCCGCTTGGCAGAGCCGTTCCGAGAAGAAGAACGGCTCTGCCAAGCGGAGCGGTTTGACCCTGTCTTTCTGTGACGAAATGTTTCCATTGTATGATCCCACGCGTTTCCTTCGGGATGAAACTCTTTTGAATGATCCGCCTCTTCCAGAAGCGCCAATTCCTGCCAAAACTTCGCGAGAAAACCGCTTGCCTTAAGCAGTTCAAAACCAAGCCCGGGATTCGGAGATGTAATCAATTCAGTCAGGAAAACGCGTTGCTCCTCCTGATTTAAATCACAAACCGAAAAATCGGTATTATGCTGTTTTCCGATACCGGACAACTCGTTTCCGGAGAAGAGAGCCGCGATTTTTTTTATTTCTTTATTTGTCACACAGTCATAATCAAAATATTTTGACAAAACAAGCGCGGCATCCATCAATGCACGTTGCTTTAGCTGCGAATCAACATCAAGATTTAAACCATCGATAATAATATTCTGTACATTAAATTTTTCTTCATCAGTATTTTTTTCGATTGAAGTATTTGATACCGAACCGCCGCCGATGTTTTTTCTAATCGTTTTTAAAATGGGATAAACTTCACGCGGATCTATAAATGCGTTTGTTTTACAATCACGGTAAAAATCCAGCAATTGAAAAGAGGAAACAAAATTTTTAAGATGCGAATTCTCATCATCTGATTCTAAACAGCGAAAATACCAAATCTTATCATCGTCGTCCAACGCTGCGTCAGCAAGATCAACGCCGGGATATCTCAGCCCTTCAAATATTTTCGCCAGATCTGAAATGTCCGCAGTTGTGAGAATATGCACATAATGTTGTTTATCTTTTATGGGAACAGAGTTATGTGCAAGCCACGAATCAATCGCGCCAAAACCGTGCAGATATACAGAGAATCCCTTTGAATAGATTTCTTCTAACACAGTCATGGCGCATTATAATTCCCTTACCTTGCGTATTCAGTTATACGAGTCTCTCGTATCATCGTAACCTTGATGCGTCCCGGGTAACGAAGATCATTCTCTATCTTCTTTGCGATTTCTTTCGCGAGTTCTTTAGTTTGATCATCGTTGACCGCTTCGTTATTAACCATTATACGCAGTTCGCGTCCCGCCTGAACAGCGAATGATTTTTCTACGCCGGTGAAAGAGTTTGCGATCTCTTCAAGATTTTCAAGACGCTTCATGTAATTGTCGAGAGTTTCTTTGCGCGCGCCGGGACGAGCCGCGGAAATCGCGTCTGCGATCTGCACAAGAACGGCTTCGACGCATGTCGGTTCAATATCATTATGATGACTTCCGATCGCGTTAATGATGCGGGGATCCTCTCCCATTTTACGCGCCATGTCCATGCCAATCTCGGCGTGATTCAAATCGGAATCGGATTCAACTCCCTTGCCGATGTCGTGTAACAGCGCGGATCGTTTCGCAAGATCGCGGTTACAGCCGATTTCCGCCGCAAGCATGCCGGCGATAATCGCGACTTCTTTTGAATGTTGAAGCACATTCTGACCGTAACTTGTGCGGAAATACAATCGACCCAAAGCGCGGACAGCATCCTGCTTAATGTTATGAATGCCGAGATCGAAAAGAACCTTCTCGCCCTCTTCAAAAATTTTCTGCGAAATATCTTTGCTGACCTTGATAACAATTTCCTCAATCCTCGCCGGATGAATCCGCCCGTCAAGTATCAATCTTTCCAAAGACACCTTCGCGATTTCACGGCGAACCGGATCGAAACAGGAAATGACAACCGCTTCCGGCGTATCGTCAATGATGATGTCCGCGCCCGTCAGTGTTTCGAGAGTGCGGATATTCCGTCCCTCACGACCGATGATGCGCCCCTTCATTTCGTCATTAGGCAGGGTAACGGTGGTCACCGTCACATCGCCCGTCACTTCCGTTGAGAGCCGCTGAATAGTGGAGACGAGTATATCGCGGGCGCGTTTTTCCCCCGCGAGATTCGCCTCCTGTTCAATCTTGTTGATGATCGTCTGAGCGTCATGCTTTGCTTCGTTTTCCAGATCCTTGATGATGAGGGCTTTCGCTTCCTCCGAAGAAAGACCGGAAATGCGCTCAAGCTCGGCTCTGTATCGCTGCTCTTCTTTTGAGAGAGTATCTTCTCGTTGTTGAAAGGATTTCTCCTTCTCGATAAACGACTGTTCAGTCCGCTCAATCTGGGCGATTTTTTTGTCCAGCGTTTCTTCTTTTTGTACTACGCGGCGTTCGTACCGCTGTAATTCAGCCCTGCGTTCCCGGGTTTCCCTCTCCTGCTGGTTCCTTTCACGGATTATCTGTTCTTTCGCTTCAAGAAGTAGTTCTTTCTTCTTGGCTTCCGCTTCCTTTATTGCATCATGTTTTATTCTTTCAGCAAACTGCTCCGATGCCGTAAGTTGAAATCTGGCATAAAGCCATCTAATTATCCAGCCTAAAGTTAACCCGGCAAGAGGGAGGATAATAAACCATATCCAAGTAGGCATAAATGCACCCCTTACCGAAGAATATTCAAATTCACATTAAGAATAAACTAAAAATGTCAGAATGTCAAGAAAAAAAGCCAAAAAGACTGTGAAATTATAGCGAAAAGGGTAAAAATAGGCGAATATCACCGCCTATTAAAATAATTGTTTATACGCTATACTGTATGCACCCTTATGGACAGAATACTCATCCTTGATTTCGGAAGCCAAACCACCCAGCTTATTGCGAGACGAATACGCGACATGGGCGTGTACACCGAAATAATCCCCGGAGATACAACTTTAACCGATAATATTGTCTCAGCCGAAGTAAAAGGAATCATTTTATCCGGCTCTCCCGAATCGGTTTATGACGCTGGCGCGGTGCCGGATCAAAAAGTTTATAATTTAGGCGATTTTATGCCGCTTTTGGGAATTTGTTACGGTTTACAAAGAATGACACATGATTTGGGCGGCAAGGTTGAAGCGCTGCCTCATGTGGAATACGGAAGGATCAATGTACAAATCAAAGAGCTCGAACCTTCGGTTCGGACATCAGAGTTTAGCGAGTTGACAAATAAATTTTTAAGCGGTTTTAAAAATTCGTTTACCGCGTGGATGAGTCACGGGGATACTTTGACGAAACTTGCGTCAGGATTTACGGAAGTCGGCACAAGCGCAACGGGTTATCCCGCGGTTGTTGCTCATAACGAAAAACCGTGGTTCGGGCTTCAGTTTCATCCCGAAGTAACTCACTGCGAAGACGGAGATAACATTCTAGGCGCGTTTGTTTTTAATGTTTGCGGCTGCGAAAAAAACTGGAGCATGGAACACTATGTCGAAGAGTTGAATCAAACTTTAAAGGAACGCGCAGGCGAAAATCCCGTGCTGCTTTTAATTTCAGGCGGTGTCGATTCAACTGTGGCGGGAGCCGCTCTTTTAAAAGCGCTCAAACCTGAGCAGGTGCATCTGATGTACATGGATACAGGATTGATGCGCAAAAACGAAACTGAAAATGTCCGCGCGATTTTGGAAAAACTCGGCGCGAAAAATGTTCACATAATTATGTGCGAGGAAGAATTTTTGTCGGCGTTAAAAGGTAAAACCGATCCGGAAGAAAAGCGAAAAACAATCGGTGATTTGTTTATAACGATTCAGGAACGTGAGGTAGCGCGTCTCCATCTTCCGGAAAGCTATCTGCTTGCGCAGGGA
>Ga0209755_10006612_pt1 | contig 12771 bp, 2 predicted proteins | sample TergutCo191P1_FD_187301 | JGI IMG/M metagenome (GOLD analysis project Ga0209755, IMG submission 187301) | Cornitermes sp. P1 segment gut microbial communities from Petit-Saut dam, French Guiana - Co191P1 (SPAdes) (version 2) | ecosystem: Host-associated > Arthropoda: Insects > Digestive system >... | reverse complement strand
AGCCTGCTACACACATCAAAACAAGAACACACGACCAATGTGGCGATACAATAGAAATGTCGCAGGCTCCTGATGATGGATGTATTAATGTCCGAAACATGTTGAGCATAGAAGAAGTGAAATAAAACATAACTAGTGACAACAAGTTGGTCTCTTATTCTTCAACTATGACAATGATGTACGGTCCAATATACATAAAATATTTTAGAATAACAATAACGTAACAAGTGTACAGTCTAGTAATATAACATACAAAATATGAAGTACAGTATTATAGAAAAGTCAGGAACCGGAAGCCTTATGTAGACCGTTGTCTTTTAATTTTCGATTCTTTTTGTTTGACGGACATGTGATGAACAAAGTTGCTTCAAGCGACACTAGGCCTGAAACATGAGCAGGAACTGTCGCAGAACCTGACTCTTCCAGCCGTACACATTTGTGCTGCAATGTCTTATCTTACATTATTATTACAAATATGCACACAAATAAATTACATTAATGAGAAAGAAATTACATGACATATGTGTATATAAACAACAACAATATTATATGCTGATATGTACGCCACGCCAGACACAACACAGTGTGCGTCTAATGTATTTTAAACACGTAACTTGTACACGAAACGCTTTTACAAGTCATGGAAGTTACCTACAACAGTTCAAAATACATTGTAATACATTAATCTCAAGTTGTACAAAACAGTTCTTTTGTGGAATATATTAGGAAGACTTGAAGCTGGTTGTCAAGATTTTGTGTATCTTACCCTAATGCAGTCCACAAAATTCAAAAGTGCAATATTTCATAAGGTACAAAATAAAAAGAGTTTTACCAGTTCACTCATCAAGTTAAGAGAGTTACCATCATTAAGCGCAGAATCGAACTGGTCCCAAACATAAGCAACATGCACAATAGTAGGAAACTATCGGCTACCTTCTTTTTCACACGGGACTCCAATTTGAAGCTTAATATAATCAGACATTGCGTCAAAACTTTGAAGACATTCGATCCCTCAGGTGACAAATAATGACAATAAAAGTTTTCCTGCTGACTGTTGAACACAAGATGAAATTCAACAAATCTAAGTAAACCAGTCTTCGCCGAAATTATCTGGATATCAATAAAATGGAAACGGACAAATATGAACAACAAAATAAATCGACTCGGGACCAGATTCTTCACGTAACGGATTATATTTTATGACATATAGGAAGTACTCAGTAGTAGGAAGACTATGTGCGTAATAGGCCGAAGAAATCCCTAGCAGTACGTAGGGGAAAACTATTGGAAACACATACTTAAGTGCTACATTGCAATTTAATATTCAGGTTGTTTGTGCAAACAGGGAATTGAATGTGAGATACAGCATGGTTACCTTTCACTACACACTGAACTCATTCGTGAAGCTTAAACGACAAGCTCGTGACATTTTCGTGAATTTCAATTTATGTATAACTGTCCACCGCGAACACAGTCGCAGTTTAGGATTATCCAAAAGACAAACACGTAATGTTTCTACTTACACATATTATGGATTTCCCTAATGATACATACATAGCTTCTGTAGTCCTACAGAACTAGGTTAACAAAAACTCTTCCATCTATAATTTAAGTACTCCATAAAGTAACAGGCCTATATAAGATTGGGAGGTACACAATATCTCTTGTTACATTCACACGGGGTATTTTGTGTTCAGGGCATTAATTAAATAGCAGGTAATTATATTCTAGACAGTATACAAGGAAAATGTTATGTAGTCTCTATGTGTGAACTGAGGTTTCATGTGGAAATACTTGCAGCAGATTTGGAATGTACAGAGACATACATGACCTATTTTCTGTAAAGCTATATTTCTATGTGATACCCACGTCAAAGATGAAACAAGGATAAGAATGACTTTACTGAATCAAGTAATCCAGTATCTGTGCATACAGCGGTAAAGTCACAGAGCTAACACAGAAATAAGCTCTTCACTTCCAAGCGCAAGTTTAAGGTACACAATTTATCCGGAAGAAATTTGGACATTCTTAAAGAAAATTATAAAACGTGGTTAAGCATTATACAGATGCCCTGCTACTATAATAGCTCAGTGTGCCAATTTCTTTACAAAAGTTCACTGCTCTGTTACAACTTTACTCATAAATAAATAAAGTAACTGAAGTACAGTAAATGATTAGATGAACTGTAATATTTCATTTTTAACTTCACTCATAGGACCAAAAATCCTTTTAAGTTCAGGGTCTTGGGTGTCGTGTCGTTCTATTAACGACTATTAGAAGGCCTTCTACAGTAGTGTGAATCACTAGACATAATGGCATGGTGCAAATTTAGCTTCCTTGAGTACATGCAAGCTACATTCGGTGCCTAACATTTGACCGTATCCATAACATCTTCAATACTGATAACATAGGTTTATTGCTTACGTTGTACTGCTTGTATAATATCAACATATTTTTCTACGGATTAATACGTTACATTTTATTGCGTTACAACAACTACACATTTTTATGCTAACACTAACGTCTAGTACTATTTATAACACCACTAATATTTAAAACAGTACGTAGTAGCTTACGAGAAATGTACGTCTGTTATAAATACATCCGAATAACAATTGTTTGCTTATTAAGTGTGAATTTTCACAGTATTTTATAATTTAATAATATCAAGATTCACAGAACTTTGAAACAAAAAACAAAGTTTACTTCTTGTGCCATGTTATTTTGAATTTTCTTTTGAGGTGGAAATATAATTCTAGGTAATTAAACTTAACAGCATAGAAATACATTACTTTGAAACTACACTTCGTGATTCCGCTGAGCAGACGCGGAATGGTTCTGAATGACTTAGGTCTAAGGGTGCCAATTTACGTATAGTGCATACTGGGTACAGCGGAAAAGTTAACGGTAATATACAGTACAGTACAGGTCTCAAAACTGTGACGCTTCTTTGATACTTACAAATACAGTCGCAGAACCTGACAGTCTAGGCTTACAACTTGGGCACTGACAATTAGAACAAGGATAGAGAATCGATTGGGCGGATAGATGTGTATTTTGTTTCCTTTAGCTCAGATTAAATGAAACTTTGGACTATACAAATATAATTCAGGATAACGCTATCACTGTACGTACATATCGGAGTGTTGTAGTGAACTTCGTGCACGGCAAATCGAGGAAGATTTTTCTGTTGCAGGTTAAGCTCATCACTTGTGGTCGTTCAGTTTGATGCAACAGCTTCTGTTGCGAAAACTGTCAACAAGTGACGCAGAGAAAGAATACAGTAATAATAGGCCGAGTACAAGAAAACTCTTTAGAAAGTCTTGAAAAAAAGTCTGCATTCATTGCGCAGCAGAGGCAATGTAGTATTCACGTGTGACTACAGAAGAGGTTCTTTCTATTCGTATCAATCAAAGTAAGCGCAGTTTATATTTAACCACATATTTGTTTTAAAGGAGTAAGTAAGGTGCATGAGACATACAAGACACTATGAACTGCATGGTTTTTGTTGTAAATATGCTACAGGATGATACGAAATGTGTTCCAAAACAAATCTAAAAAATAATTGCACATGAAAATTAAAATTTGCAATGGAATTTTATGTTATCACTGCGTTTCATTTAAGCCGACACTTCTGTCCGCCCTTTCGGTACCTTCTCATACGGAGAGTGAAACACGTGAAGAACTTTGCTCTGTTCATAATCCAGTGAACAATTCCACGTGTTACACGTGTTATTGGAACACAGTCCACCTCTAAGCTAATTTCGCTTGAGAACAAGTTGAAATTATTCAACAGCTTTCCACTTGTTGAACTCGTGGGAATTCAAAGAAAGTTTTGTTCTAATAATCCACTATAATGCTGTTACGATTTACCACATTCCTTGTTTACAGGGAATATTTACACATTATGCAAGAGTACATTTTTTTATTTCAAGTACTGTAAAAACAAAGTGCGCGAATGCCACAGATACTATTGCGCGATATTTTGGTAATTGCATATCCCTATATAAAGTGCCAAATTCAAACATTGTACTTCTACAAATAACACGTGAGTCATTTGTGTGACAAAAATTAAGCGTTATCTACCCTGAGCTAGTCCATGTATGGCTCTTGAATGTACATATGCATGTGCCCTCCACTGTTTGCAGTACAGAGTGCAAATTAATAATCAAAATTATATTATCTTTGTTTCACAGAGGTAAGATTCATAGCAAATACAACACGAATAGTCAAAACTAAATTCGTTTAAGTATTGGGCCCAGGTAAAAACACTTGTTATAAGGAAAATGTGTTCGCTGAGAAGTGTTCGCGATGTGCAAGTTACAGAGTGGAACTATTAAAATGATATTAGCATAATAGAAATATCACAAAGAGTTTAGCAAGTCAGGTAGTTTAAAATTTCATCTGAGCCTAATTTAACTCACTGTTTTTATACCCACCACGGTCGCGTTCGCTCTTGCTTCCGCCGCTGCCGTTGCTGTTGCAGCTTCTTGAATCTTTTCTTCCGCTTTTCTCTCTTTCAGAGCTTTGAGCAACTTCCACTTGCTGTTAGCGGGCCCGCCGTCTTTGCTCGTCATATCTTCCTTGGATGTGCTGACTGTGTCAGTTTCGATTCTGACCTTGGGTACAGACGACGCAGAGCTATCTGCACCTTCTCGGAGTTCGCTACCAGCTACATATTCGGCTTCGCCATCCCCTTCCCAAACGTCGCTGGCTGCAACACTAACGGAACCTTCGCGTACTGTAGCTGTTTCTTCGGTGTCCCAGCCGTCGCTGACTGGAATACTTATCGACATCTCACTTGGAGGAACACTTAATGATCCCTCCCTGCTCAGCGAGTCTGAACCTTGAAGGAGTTTCTCTCCATGACGAAGGGTGGAGCCGCTCGAACTCCTCATGGATCTCGCCAATTCCGCTTCCATTGCGGCCTCTTCTTCCTCGTCAACTTCCATTTCATCCATACTCTGATGCGGACTATCGGGACCACTCGTTTCTCCTGATGAGGACTCATCTTCTTCTCTAAGCCTAATGGCACCTGTCTTCTTTGGTTCCTCTGTCACGGGCACTTGCGGCGCTTGGTCTGAGATGGACTGCAATTCATTTTGTTTTTCGCCAACGTCGTGTTGAACATCTTCCCACCGCATCATCGATCCTGTAGACCTTGCTCGCACCTGACGGTTGTAGTCTTCTTCATCGAGAACCCCTTCACGTGTTTTGGCTTTAAGCTTTAGCTCCTGGAGTACAAACGACATCTGCTCCTTTACATCTTCATCCGGTTCAAAACATTCGGTGTTTTCTTCTTGCATAGGTTCCGTGTCTTGTTGTCTTTCTAATTCTTCCAACTTGCGTAGCTCATAACAATACCACTCATCTTCGCTATCTATACTGTCTTCAGTGCTTTGTCTTCTGGAAGATACCCGGGATGTGCTTCTCCATGAGTGGGTACTTCGGCTGTCTTCGTCAGCCTCACCTCTAGACCCGCTCCACGGGATTTCTAAACTCTGTTGTTGGCGGGTAGTGTGATGCCTCCCACTAGAGTAACTGCGCATACTGGACACAGACGGGCTTGCTTCAATATTAGACTGTTCTTCCACGCGAGAATGTTGCTGTTTTACATTGACATTTTCGGATTCATCAACTACAGGCTCTGCCGCTGGTTCAGTGTATGTATCTTCCTGAATAACCTCACCCGTTGTTGCGATAACAGGAACTTGTTCGTTAGACTTAATAGCAGAGACATCGTCTTGGTTCACCTGTTCATCTGCAGTTATACTGGAAGACTGACGCTGACGATATTTTCCCAAGGCTCGGGATACAGCAAATTCCCTGGAAGCGCCGCCCAACGCAACTGGAGGAAACTGAATTCTTTCACTTGCCGATTCTTCACTCGTTGAGGACACCGTTTGGGTTGCTGCTCTCTTTACTTCACCTACCGTTGGGAAAAGAGTGGATGGATCCGCATCTAGAGAGTGTTCTTCTGCAGGCTCTGCATCATATGGAATTTCGATTACTTGTTCCATATCCGAGTCCCTTCTCGGTCCCATTCTTGTGTTTGACAGAACCTGTTGCTGCTGTAAACTGTGCTGCCTCGGCAAGCTGTGAGCCACTTTGGCAAATACATTAGAATCAGATGGGACATCAGAAAATACGCTGTCTTCGCTGTCTTCAGAAAATCCACTCTGTCGACCACTCCACTCCGTTTCTGATTGTTCTGGATCTGAGAGCGACTGAGAATGCTGGCTACGACGTTTGGCTTTTTGGAGGATTCCAGACATTGTAGAGGCTAGTGGGTTTTTCTTTTTCTTCCGAGGTAGTGTGGTTGTTGAACGTGGTTGACTTCTACCGCGTGACATTATATACCCCTTTCCGTGTTCCTTCGACAGTACAAGGTCTTCACGTCGGACACCTGCTGGCAAGGAATGGGAGCGATGCCTTTTGCTGAGATGCAAACCAGGCAACCAACTGCTCACAGAGCTCATTGCTGATTTCAGTTTACCTTTCTTACTCATCTTCTCGTCTTGAGGATACTTACTGTCTTTTATATCAGCAGCAATAGATATATATCCCGACTGGGACACTATAACACCACTGGGATCATAATATTGCCCCTCGTGAAATTGTTGATGGTAATCTGAAACATTTCTTTTCCTTAGGTCGTGTTCCAAGTATTGCATTTCAGAATGCTCGCTCCAAGAGTGTTCTCGAGGATAGCTTTCGTCTGGTTCAGCAATCCTTTCTATTCCAGGCTGTGAACCGTAGTGTTGTTGTGATGGATGTTGTGGGTAACGTCTTGCATCCATGTACTGTGATGACATGTACCCGCATTCTACTGTGGATGTAGGGGCACTGTCTAGTGATATAACTGACGCAGATGTGTGATCATGCTTTATCTGGTTCGTACCTGCGGAGTCAGTATGCGCCTGAGAGCTACTTAACCAAGCAGAACCGTGACTGTAGGCAGGTCGCGATTGGTTTCCGGACGGTGTCGAATCATAGCGCGTGCTAGTAGGGTAATAAGACAGAGCGTCTGTAATGTTCCCCGTAGGGAACATTGTACGGTACATGGCGGTTTTATATCCTTCTAGGTTTGCAACTCCGTTGCTGCTGGGAGGAGCAGAACCGGTAGAATACCCTCTAGAAAGGTTCTTTCTGCTTGAATGAGAAGTTGAAGAGGCACTAGATGAGGGGTAGCCACCAACAGAGTGACTTCGGGAAGTAACGCGTTCAGATTCAACCTGGTAGCAGTATCCTTGGGCTGGGTATTGTTCGTTGTTGCTGCATGGCTCCACCAAATCTGGGTACACTGATCCAGATGACTTGGGAACATAACTTGATGTACCACTCGTATACACCGAAGTGAAGGATTGTTGCCGATTACTTCCTGCTACTGAATAAATTGCAGGTTGTTCGCTACGATAGAGAAAATCACCGTATGTTGCAGAAGCAGTAATTACGCTAGCGCTGGGGGATTTCGGAACACGATGAGAGCGCCCTCTAGGGCTGGTATTGAGTTCAGAGCTCGGTACAGGCGACGGGACGAGGTTTCCAGCGAAGTTGTCGCCTGCTATGGAAGGTGTACTGCTTCCCACACTCGTTGGTGATTTTATGGTTGTGAAGGCCGATAGATGATGTTCACCCGTTATAAGCGAATTAACTAGATTAGGAGGAAGGGAAGGAAGAGGAGAATGAGGAGCACCGTATTGGAAAGAATCTGAGTTAGCGAGGGTAGTAAACGTGCAACTCTCTTGCGGAGATACTGATGACGAGGAGGAAAAATGCATTTGAGATGGTATAGGTGAGGTTGCTAGTAGATGCTGATGTCCACGACCAATTAGAGAATCTGACGTATACGAGGAGGAGGTCGGTGTCTTGTTGGTACTGCTAATGACACTCTTTGGAGAGACAGGAGATTTCTCTACGCTAGACCAACCACTCATGGAAGAAAGTCCAGAATCAGATTTAGCTGTTCCAATGTTAACGGACATAGATTTAACTATATTCTTGGGAGACAGTCTTGGTGATTTCGGGGAGTGTGGGGTTCGAGGGCTTAAACGTCCTTGCTGTTCAGTCGACGGAGAAGTAATTGACATAGAACTAGTAGCCGAGGCACCCAGTAATGCTGAAGGACTTTTAGTGATATTTAAACCGGGCCCAGTGTCGGCGACGGGCATTAAAAAGGCATCTCTACTGTCTCGAGGAGCCGGTGGTGGTGGGCTCGTTGGGGACGGAGAAGGCGTAGTTCTACTTTCTGAAAAGTCTAGATCTAACCTTCCCCCTCCACCTATATATCCATCTTGTCGCGTACGAATGCTTGATCCCGATAACGCTGGCGGAGAATTTAAATTCTGACTGGACGCCACTGCAAACATTCCCGGTGATGTTTGAGGAACCGAAGAATGGGAAGCGGCTACAAGATTCTTCAGTTCTTGTGTGCTAGTGTATTCTGTAGCGTATGAATTAAAATCGTACCGGTCAGCGATTGTTTTAGGAGACGCAGCGCTACATGTTGAAGAAGTAATATCAGCTTGCAATAAGGCTGAAGAATTATAACCAAGTCTTCCAGATGTCTGTGAAGTCAAAATGCCAGACGTATCGACAGAATTAGATGAATCAAGAAGGGCACGATGTCTCGGTGATGTAGTTGGTGATACATTTGACCTGAACCCGGATAATGCTGACGCTACTTCTGAGTCTGTGGTGGCACTTCCACTGTCGGTAGACAGGCGAGAACTAGGCCGGGACTTATTACCGCTGTTGAGGCCACTTGGTAATATCGTTGTACCTGCTAGCAATATCAATTCAGAGGGGCCGCGTGCTGAACTAGAGAAGCTCCAATTTTCTAATTCCGTCTCTGCGTAGATCTGACGTAACTGCTCGTCTATGGCGTTGGCTTCTTCCGCTAGGACTCTTTCAGTTGTGGATTCGTTTTCTCTACTCTCCTTCATATATTGGTGTTGTGGGGATTCCAAAAGACGGTCCTGAAGTTCTTTGAGGTTTTGCGAATCTTTTTTAAGCTTTGTTGTGAGCCTGTCAAGTTCCTGAAGTTTCTCAAGGGCCACCTGATCTATTACACTCAATCTGGTGAGTTGAGCAAGGTCCTGATCGTTGACACACGGCGAGTTTCCCCTATAGACTTTATAGTCTAATGCACTGAATACTTCTTGTGTCTCTTCGCCTTGCTCCAATCCTTCCCTAGTCTCCTCCGTATTTGTGCTTTCTTCAACATCCTCGGCCTCTTCCCAGATCATACCGAGTTGTGAAGAAGTAACGGAAGGTGGCACGGTTGTTTCAGAGCCACCCAAATCATCACGATACGCGTTGTTCAAACTGCGATAGAAGGCCTCATCTGGCATATGTATCATTTCGTCCATTCCCATCTCTATCTGCAGTTCGGATATTAACGCAGCGGCACTTGAGGAAGAGCCAGTAATATCAGCATTCGACACTTCTCCCACTACGCTACGTCCTGCGACACTAGCTGCAGCTGCATCTTCCATCAAATCCTTCATGGTCCGTTGCAGCTTATCCTCAGTGGTCTCTGCGGCTGTCGTCGTGTCTTCAGATGCCGAGACAATATCTACGTGTTCTTCCGTCGTACCCTCTGTTGTGCCCATTACTGTGTAAAATTCGAGAAGCTGAGCTATTACACTTTGCTGTTCGTAAAGGAGGATCTCCAGCTTCTCCAGTCGCTCCCACATCTTGATATACTCTTGCGACAGAAGATCCAACGCTCGCCATGCGTACTTTAGCTCCGTCTCCAGAATATTGAGTCTTGTGCCCAGCCTCTCCATATAATCACTGATGATCAAGTCGATGCTTTGGACATAGTTCTGTTGCCCCAGCGTTGGTGACGCCGGGGATGCAGAAGTGGAACTCGACGGAACGCTTTTAACGGAATCCATTTTGTTGAAACTCACTTTACGAAAACTGAATATAGCTGCATCTTAGTTCCTTTTACACACACGAAACGACGGAATTCACAGTGAACAATGTTAACAGCTTTCCTCTTGATAACCTTCACTGAGATACATCACTTCAAACATCAACATCGAATAGAACTTCAAGGAGACTGAGCAGTACGACACACACTGTTCTGGCCAGAAAATAACACTTATTCACAACATACAGTAATTTCAACGGGGTGAAAAGTCTTGTAAGCATAACAGTTTGATTAGAGTCGTTGTGTTCTGGGAGAGCACACTGGGAGGTCCTGCTGGCTGATGCCGTCTGCCACCATGAACCATTATCCATATCACAATCACGTGTTCAAATTCGTAAACAATGACATCCGTAAGACGGACTGTAATAGTCTTCCTTGTACTTCCATCGCCACAATTCAATGGCAAATTGTCGTTGAAAAGTTCGTTGTAGAAAACCTGAAAGGAATAAAGCGTCACATACTGTCCTTGGATCACATATAAAAGCTACTGGGCAAAAGTACCCGGTTAAAAAGCGAGAGGCGACAAAAAATACACGCAATAAAAATCAACATGTACATTGTAACAAGAAAAATAACAGTCGGTGTAAAGCATAATAATTCAGCAACAACAGACGTTGGTGTATTTTAGTAACAAAAGGTACTTGTAAAGGTAGGCAAGTTGCAGCGACCTGAAAAGTAAAATTAGATGACTGGACGCGTCATTCTTTACCAATACGGCAGGCACTATATTAGTTGTGAAGTAAAGTTTATGTATACTGGTAAGCATGTAAAATCTTATCAGTTGTTACATTCATTGTGTTTTTTATAAACTCTGTGTTTTGCATTCACTGTGTTTTAAAGTAAGTATACTCATAACACCACAAAACTGATTATTATGAAATGTTGATTCCAATACTGTCTCTATTACCGTAACCGTGTGTTGTAGTAGTCTGTTCTTTCGGTGATATTTCTTACTAATTTACCGATCGTAAATCGTCAAGATTTAATTTTTTCATCACGTTAAGTTTACGTATTCAAGTTTCACGAAGTACAGTCGCCATTACAAACATCACATGCCTAATGTAAGTATATTACAAAATAAGCTATGACTTCATACTGACGTCAAAATATTCTATAACACTGCACCAATATACATTGATAACTGAAACTGATCTTACAGTCGAAAAAGATAAAAAAAATACTAATTCGTTAAACTGAGAGCTGGATGCAATGAACTTATTAGCCTACAGTCATAAAATAAAATACAGTAGTTTTATATGTTCAAAATTTTTATTGTGCGCTTGCGATTGCGCGCGTTTGTGTCCAGCTTCAATTTTGAAACAACTGGTCTACATTTAAAAATCACATGAAACTGATGCTGTTGGAGAATAACGCCCAGCCACATTTTCTTAATTTTATTGATGGGTAATTTGCGCATGTGCAAATATTACAAATAAGTCCTTTATCTTTCTATATTATGGCGATAAATAACCAAACACTAATATAAATATATGAAGTCTGGTACGGAAATAGCTAAGTGTAATATATATAAGCCTGTACGTGGTACATGAAATGCTGTTTGTAATACGACGATTGCAAAAACGACGGCAATCAGAAACTTTCAGGTTATATCCGATAAATTTAACATATACAGAGTATACAACTCGTAACAGTTTCTTCACCAAATTCAAGTGAAATAGGCATTGTAATACTAATATTACGTAGGAGCAGACTGGCTACGAAAACCTTTCGCACTCGAAAAGTATTTGGGAACCCATAATAAACTTATTCTAAGTTTATATGAATTTCAAAAACTATAACTAATCGAGTAAGGAAATAAATAAATAAATAAATACATGTTAAGTGATACGAGGTCATTATGTTATTAAATGGAATTATTTAGAGTGAAAGTGACATTTCAAGCATTCGATAAAGATGCGTAACAACATCTATGCGTCATATTGGGAATTTTCATGCAAACTGTTATTTTAATTTCGTCTTACATGCATTGTTTTATGCGTGGGTAGAAAATGGATTTTAATTTTAAAATATGGTGCCGCGTGAAGGCTGTCTCTCTATTTTTTGTTGCTGCCATAAGGTCGTACATGACTGTGTTGGCGAATGGTGCCGGCTAACGAAATGCACATCTTGATAAAGAATTGTTTGGCCATAACTTGGCCGAAAATGTAATTTGATATATTTCTTTAAACTTTTAACTAATGACAGTTTGAAGCACTACAGATGACGTATTCGCAGTCACCCTTAGAAAAGATTACTGGATTTTATTTTACACAGAACTCTCTGTGAGTCAAGATATTGTTATCACTAGTGTTTGGAAAATGCTTTATGATGTTTGAATATACATTAAACAGACGATCTTTTATGTTGATGCTTACATGACGGTCATGTTTCCATCCCAGTTTTTAAAGGAAGTCTTTCAGGTCGCGAAGCAAACCTAATTTGTTCTAAAATCAAGATCCAAAACAGCAGTTTGCATGACAGGATCAAATCCTATCTCTCACACTAACAATATTTACGTCCTTTAGTTGAAGTGACAGCACTTTTTCATTTAGTTTAATAACGATATCCGTAATGTAAACAACACTGATTAGCCATGGACGGCCTTTACCCAACGACCAGAAAGATTTTGTGATCCAGAAAGTATGTAGAAAGTTCGTGGCGCGATGAAAAATAATCTAACAAGCACTCCTCATGACAGCCACCGTAATTTGTAAGCTTATTTCGAAGCACGGCTGTCCAAACTACTCGCATCTTCACACACTTTTGAACATTTCTGGCACCAGTGGTAGGGTACGTATGTAGTTACGTAATGTACTGCTTCACCCAACACG
>Ga0209755_10006611_pt1 | contig 12772 bp, 11 predicted proteins | sample TergutCo191P1_FD_187301 | JGI IMG/M metagenome (GOLD analysis project Ga0209755, IMG submission 187301) | Cornitermes sp. P1 segment gut microbial communities from Petit-Saut dam, French Guiana - Co191P1 (SPAdes) (version 2) | ecosystem: Host-associated > Arthropoda: Insects > Digestive system... | reverse complement strand
CAAAGGATTTAGACCTAAACTAGACCTAGGGCTAAAATCGTAACGTAAGTCCTTATAACATAAGGACTTACAAAGGCAACCAGGGGTTCAATTCCCCTTAGCTCCAGTCTCTAACTCCTTATCTAGTAAGGAGTTGCCTACCCGACAACGGATGGCGTATCACACTAAAACCTCAAAGTGACACTATTCAAGAAGAAAACCGGAATTATCGCCGAAGGCAAGAAAGAACGAAAGCGAGAAGCAGAGTTGAAAGCCAATGAAATGCTTTCAGAGATTCGTTTTGAGACTGACGCTGCCGACTGTCTCTTCCTCAATAATAATGTTGATTTCATATTCAGATATTTATTCTCCTGTAATAATAAAAATGACAGGATTAGAGCGCGACCCAAGGGTAAACCGTCAACCTGTTAAAACTGTAATGATATAAATCAAACAGTTAATAACGCTATTCAATGTTAGAAGACAATTAAAATATATCACCTGAAATGCTGTAAGTCTAGTTTTGGCTGAAAGCAAAAACAAATATTTTGAAACGATATTTAATTTGTTACGCGCAAAATAATACCATTACTCAAATCTATTGTAGAAATATCAGAGTTAAAAGATTTCATTTTACAACTGTGATTTTATACCCTAATTCTTTTGCTTTATTTAAAAATATCCCAATATTATCTATATGCCATTCAGTACATACTACAATTTCCTGACCGTCTGATAATGTTACTGGATCGTTAAGAAAATATCGGCTGCGCCCGGTATTTTGAAAAATTTTTTCTGCGTTTGAATATGTTTCTACAATTAATAATCCGCCAAAAAATTTTATATTGAATATTTCTTGTAGTTTTTCCAATGTAATATTCTTTTTTTTAGAAACATGATTTTTAATAACTGCTAATACTAATCTGCTTTTATTATAATCTTTTTTATTAAATAAATATCGAGAAGAATCTTTTTTCTTAATACTTATTTGTGCTTCTATTTGTGCTTCTATTTGTGCTTCAATTTCTTCTTCGATTTCTTCTTCAATTCTACTATTTGTAACCAATTTTCCGCCAAACCGCGTACAGCTTTTTTGGATACCTTTGAGTACTTTATCATTAACATTATACCATTCACCATTTTCACGAGATTGATTTACTATATCATGAATCAACTTTTCAATTTCCAATGCATCTTTAGCATTGGAAAATTCATAAGCAAATTTAGATTTAAACACACCCGGCATTAATAAATTAATTCCATAATACCTTTCATTTACAGATTTTGTAGTAAATCCTATTTTGTAAGATAATTCTCTGGTCACAGGATGGCGAATCCATTCATTATATACAACGTAAAGTAAACCTGATTTATTCTTTTCACCCATCACCACACCTCCACCACACTACAAAAAATATTTTATACACAAAAACCCTCAAGGAAATATAACCTGAACAGGCTCGGCACGATTGATTGTTGTGCCATCTCCAAGCTGACCAGAATAACTATTATTTCCACACGCCCAAAGCAAACCGTCAGCCTTGATAGCCATAAAGTGACCAGTACCTGTGAAAATTGAAATCCAATCTGTTCCTGATTTTAATTGGGTAGGTACAGTAAAAACAGTGCCGGACCCTGAATTGCCGTCAATATACCAACTTACATTTCCCCAGCTCCAGAGTGTACCATCTGTTTTAATAGCTACAGAACGATTAGAGACTGCGGATACTGATAACCAGTTTGTTTCCATTCCTATTCGAGTAGGAAAATTTTTTTCATCCCAATCCCAAATTTCTGATGTTGTACCGTTACCAAGTTGACCGTAGAAATTGCTTCCCCAAGACCAAAGAGAGCCATCAGTTTTAATAGCTACGTTATGATCATTCCCTATAGAAATAGAAACCCAGTCTGTATCTGTTCCTATTTGGGTGCTTGTACCAAATTGATGACCTTCTTGATTTCTTTCCCATGCCCATAGAGTACCACCAGCTTTTAGAGCTATAGTATAATCACCACCTGTTGAAGCAAAAACCCAATCTGTATCTGTCCCAATTCGGAAAGGAACACGAAGTGCATCTGTAGGCAGACCATTGATATTATATCCACAAGCCCAGAGAGTACCATCAGTTTTGATAAACACTGTATGATTTAAACCTATTGAAAGATAACTCCAATCTATATCTGTTCCGATTTGGGTGGGAACATGGCGTGAAGTAACGTTGTCCAAGCCATTATAATCCATACCCCAAGCCCAGAGAGTACCATTAGTTTTGATAGCAAATGTTCTATTACCACCTGCGTAGACAGAAGCCCAATCATTTTCTGCTCCAATTTGGATAGGAGTATGTCGATCTTCTGTTGTTCCATCGCCAAGCTGACCATTATGATTTCGTCCCCAAGCCCGGAGAGTGCCATCTGTTTTTATTACTAAGTTATGACCGTCGCCTGTAGCAACCATGATATTTTTATAAACCGTCACTGTCTCCGTTTTATTTTCTATTCCGGATTTTGTAATAGAAACAGATATATCACCACCTCCAAGATTCTTAACGTCAATTACCTGTAACCACGATGTATCGTTACCAATCAAAGCCCTTCTAATTACCGAAGCAGTCCCATTAGCTAGTGTTATTTGTTCAAATTTCAATCCAGAAACCGGATGCTCAAACTCAATTTTAATCGCTGTTGTATATTTATTATTGTTTGTGCTTACAATCCAAGAAATAAAATGTACATCTATTATTTCAATTTTATTTTCAATTCCAAGTTTAGAAATTGAGACATTTATATTTCCGACACTTTTCACATTTACCGCTATTGACCATGATGTTCCTTCACCTGTCAAAGCTCCTTTTGTTACTGAGCCGGTTCCGTCTGTAATTAAAATATCAGTTGCGATTAACTCTGAAACAGGAGCAATAAATTCAAAATTGATAGCGGTTGTACCTATAGCGTCATCAGCAGTTGCAATCCAAGTAATTGTATTATCGATAGCCACCATTTTCGGATTATTATCAACGCCGGGCTTTTCAATCCAAACCCAAATATCTCCTGCAGTAGCGACAGTAATTGCTGCTGTCCATGATGTTTCTCCGCCAGTCAATGATCCTCTGGTTGCCGATCCAGTTCCAGTTGTTACTTTAATATGATCTGCTGTTAGTCCTGAAATAGAATGATTGAACTCAAAGTTAATCGCTGTTGTATATGTAGTGTTATCAATAGTTATGTTATATGTAATATCACGTTTAAAATGCACGCCGGGAACTAAACCCGCAGTTCCGGTAATATTTGATAATGTCATTTCATTGTCTTTAATACTAAAAGTTGCGCTTCCGACTGTATTGCCGTTTGACAAAATCGTAATTATATTTTCATCTGCCGATATTTCTAAACCAGAGAAACCTGCCGCTGTAATGAAATCGCCGTTTTCTAAGAATTCATACATAAAAGGAGCAGCTTCATTATTTCCCATGTGCCATCTGCCAATTAATTCTACAGGAATATTACTTTGAAAAGTTTCAAAAACCTCAACCTTCTTTGAACCGCTTTCAATTCCGGGTTTATTAATTGAGATTGATATGTCACCGCCGCTTACAACATTAACTGCCAATGACCATGATGTTTCGTTACCTGTCAAAGTTCCCTTCGTGATCGATCCAGTTCCATCAGTAATTGATATATCACCTGCGGTTAAACCTGTTACAGAGGCGCTGAAGGTAAAATGAATAGCAGTTGTGTTTTCAGTATCGTTAGCCGTTGCAGTCCAAGTAATATCGTTAGGTGTAATTGTATCCTTAGGTGGAGTTTCATCATCAACACATCCGGTCATAATCAAGGTAAAAAGAAAACTAATAACTATAACCATTGTCATTATTTTGTTGGTAATAATATTTTTCATGTTTCGCTCCTTTAATCTTTTCTCTCTATCTTAATGACCTTCGCGTCTGTCATTTCCATGAATGTGTCAACTTTTTCAATTTCGACATACACGGTGACATTTACAATAGTTCCTATTTCATGTCTAAAAGGAGCTAACAACCTGAAACCGTGCATTACACTTATGCCACTCAAATAAAGAGTATTACCTCTAGCCTGCCACACTACCGCATCCATAACATACCGTTCGCCGACTTTCATTGACTGATTATCTGCGTTAAAAGCATAGATGTAAGGTTCAATAACTGTATATTCAACCCCGTCCAGCACACGGGTTTCCTGTGCGAAAATTCCTGTCGTGATAACAACTAACATCAAAAAACTAATTAAGAAAAATCTCATATCTTTACTCCTATTATTTTTATTACAGTTATTTTTCTTCTCTCAATAATGAACATGCGTTATCTGCAATAACCGCCCCGCCCATCACCTTCTGCATATCAACAAGATTTTGAAGATAGTCTTTAAGATTGATTTTTGTTTCTGGGGACATTAAAGAAAAATTTTGTTTCAGAATTTCCAAACCCGAAGAGTCGTCTTGAGGTATATCCGCACCGCTTTCCACGCTACACAACATAGTAAGTATATTACACTACTAAGTAAGCATACGTCAAGTTTTGGTTATTTATAAATTAACTAACAGATTAGATTTAAAAACAATCTCAGCCTTGAAAATTTGCTTTTGCTCTGATAATCTGAGTTGAATGGATAAAAAAATAGGTGAACGACTTGCTGAATTGAGGTCTGCTTTGGGTCTGAATCAGGAAGAATTCGCCAAGAAAATAAAAGTTTCAAAAGGATATATCCCTTCTTTAGAGAATGCGCAGCGTAAACTTAACCCAAGACTCATCAAACTGATTTCTGATACTTTCGGAGCCAGCGAAAACTGGCTGCTCACAGGCAAGGGCAAGATGTTCACCGAACCGAAAGCGGTTAGTGTGGATGAGGTTATCGGCTTGTATCAACAACTCCATCCAAAACTGCAGAAACTCGTTATTGAGCAATTGAAGGTGCTGCTGGAGATGGGTAAATCGGCTGGTTAGAGAAGGGAGAGCTTATCAAATCTTTGATTTAATATGGTATAACAAAAATTTAAAATCAATTAAAAAACAGTATCTATGTATCTTTAAATGTGTCTTTTAGTACTTTTGATTTTTTTGATATTTAAATCTAAGGTAGCTTTTTCAAAAACGCGAACCTTCGGTTCTAAAGTTTTGTAAAAGCCTCATTTGACTGTTTACGGTTTGAGTCCGTTCATACATTTTATAATGATACTTTTTCTTCAAAAGTGACACTTTCAGAACCGCTAGTTTTCTGCGCCTTCCTGTGCTATACTCTTCAAATAGGAGAAAATTATGTCGGAAATACAAAATATCGAAACAAAGAAAAAACTAATCGAAGCAAATTGGCGGTTGGAAGAATTGAACGAGGTGCCTTATATTGTAGAGGTCGGACCTATGCACATGGCTACGCAGCAATATTACAACAATCCTGACGCGGAGATTGCGTGGGCTGAAGATCACGCTAAAAAGCGGGAGGATGTTTATGACTACGGTTTTCCGAATATTAAACCTAATCAGGGTATCAATATTGTGGCTGGCGCATTCGGCTGCGATTGTGAGCCGAACAATGAAGCTGATCCTTGGGTCAAATGCCTTATCCGCGAAGAAAATGTCGACGATGTTTATGATTTAAAAGTTCCGGATCCTGTCAACAATCCGTATTTTGAGCAGGCATGGAAACATGTCGAGGCGCTTCAGGCGAAATCAAAAATTCCGTTAAGGGTGATTAATGTTCCGTCTCCGCTTGTAACGGCTTCTCTCATCTGGGAATACACCGGATTCATCGAAGCGACTCTCGTCTACCCCGATGAAGTTCACGCTCTCATGGAAAAAATTACCGAAGCGACAATCGGCTATATAAAAGAAATGTTTAAACGCATCACAAATCTTTACGGTGTGAGTCATGAATTTTGGTATGTGCCGAAAGAAATGGGAATCCGCGTAAGCGATGATACCGCCGCTTTATTGTCACCTAACTTGTACCGCGAATTCGGTTTAAAATACAACGCGATGATTGCAAAAGAATTCGGCGGCATTGTCGTTCATTCGTGCGGCGATGTGTCGAATGTCGCGGAAGCGATGATGGAAATACCCGGATTGAAAGGACTTGACTTTACTATCCCTCAGGTTCAAAATTGGGAAAAAGTCAGAGACGCTGCCGCCGGAAAAACAGCTCTTTGCCTCCGCCATTTTTATTGGGATCATCTTGACGACGGCGTTACTGATTTCGCCGGATACTCTAAAAAACTTATCGATTTTTTCGGACGTAAAGGAGTGTTTGTTCAGACATCAGCGCCCACGCGGGAAGAAGCGATAAAACTCGGCGAAGAAATGCACAAAGTAATGTCAAAATAACAATTTTTTTTGAGACATACGTATCGATCACAAATAATTTAATTTTTGGGGAGGGGAAATTATGTTCACATCCATAATTAAAAGAGACGGCGAAGAAAAAACTTTTGATGACGGAAAAATCACAAACGCGATTTACAAATGCTTGCGGGCTAACGGAAAAGACGACAGGCATTTGGCAATCAAATTAACATTAGATGTTTTAAAAAAAACAGAACATGAATTAAAAGAAGAAAAACCAACCGTTGAATATATACAGGATCAAGTTGAAAATGTTTTAATTGAGCAGGGTCTCGCAAAAGCCGCAAAATCGTACATTTTATACAGAGAAGATCGATCAAGACGCAGAGAAGCGCGAAGCGAATTGATGAACGCGGTATCTGAAATTTTACAGGAAACAAACCGCGATAACGCGAATGTCGGAAATTCTCCGTCAGCGAAAGTTCTGCAAATATCCGAAGTCGCGTCAAAAAATTATTATTTAAAAAGAGTGCTTAGTGAAAAAGAAGCAAACGCTCATATCAACGGCGATATTTATATCCACGATTTGTCATGGTACGGAAAAACAATGACATGTCTGCAAATTCCTCTCAGTAATTTGCTGCGCGACGGATTCAATAACGGTCATGGTTATATCAGATCTCCCAAAGGAATAAAAACCGCGGCTTCTCTCGCCGCGATAATTCTTCAGAGCAATCAAAATGATATGCACGGCGGACAATCTTTCGCCTATTTTGACAGAGATATGGCAGTTTATGTTGAACTTGAAAAAATAAAACAGGAAAAATATGTACGTCAAATTCTGCAGGAACTCGGCGTTACTGCCGATGAAGAAAAAATAAATAAACTAATTTATGAACGCCTAAAAGAAGAAACTTATCAGGCAATGGAAGGATTTATTTATAATTTAAATACGATGCATTCAAGAGCGGGAGCGCAGGTTCCGTTTTCAAGCGTCAATTTGGGAACCGATACAAGCGAAGCGGGCAGAATGGTTACGGAATGTTTTTTACTTGCTTACGAAAAAGGTTTGGGAAAAGGCGAATCGCCTTTATTTCCGAATGTTTGTTTTAAAATTAAAGAAAATGTTAATTTTGAAGAAGGTGATCCTAATTACGATCTTTTTAAATTGAGTATGCGCGTCGCATGCAAACGTCTTTTTCCGGCATATTCTTTTCAGGATTCAAGTTTTAATAAACCGTTTAATAAAAAAATTAAACATGATGACAGCGGCTTAGAAGAAGACGTAGAAGTAGCGTATATGGGCTGCAGAACGCGCGTTGCCGCTAATTGCATAGGACCAGAAATTACAAATTCAAGAGGTAATCTTTCTTTTACTACAATAAATCTGCCGCGAATCGGAATTCGCGCCGAAAAAGACATATCAATGTTTTGGAAATATCTTAATGAAATGTTTGATATTTGCGTCGAGCAATTATTATCACGCTATAATGTTCAAAAAAGATTAAAAGTAAAAGATTTTCCTTTTTTAATGGGACAAAGATTATATCTTGGCAGCGAAAAATTATCCAATGATGATACGATTGAAGACGCAATTTGCAACGGAACGCTCACTATTGGTTTTATCGGATTGGCTGAATGTCTTGTCGCTTTAATGGGAAAACACCACGGTGAAAGCGACGAAGCTCAGGCTGTCGGTATCGCAATTGTCGGTCATCTGCACAGAAGATGCAATGAAGCGACAAAAAAACACAAATTAAATTTTTCGCTGCTCGCGACTCCCGCGGAGCAATTAAGCGGAAAATTTATAAAACTCGACGCGGAGCGTTACGGTGACATTCCCGGCGTTACAAATAAAAAATGGTATACCAACTCATTTCACGTTCCCGTTGAATTTAAAATAAACGCGTTTAAAAAGATTGAGATAGAAGGCGCGTATCATAAATACTGCAACGCGGGACACATCTCATATATCGAACTGCAATCCGCTCCTGAAAATAATCTTGACGCTTTTGAATCGATAATAAGAGCGATGGCGGACGCGGACATGGGTTATGCCGCTATTAATTTTCCGGTTGATATCTGCAGAGACTGCGGATTAAACGGAATCATCAAGGAAGATAATTGCCCGGAATGCGGCAGCGCTAATATAAGCCGCGTCCGCAGAATAACGGGATATTTATCAACGCTTGATCGATTTAACGACAGTAAACTCGCGGAAATTCAACACCGGCAGATTCATCAAAATTTTAATTAAGGTTAAAATATAGTTATGCGTTTATCGGGAATAACAGATGTAAGTTTTATCGACGGTCCCGGCTTGCGTTACGTGATTTTTACTCAAGGCTGCCGTCACTCCTGTCCAAAGTGCCACAATGTTGACAGTTGGGACATGAATTCAGGCACGGAATTTGCAGTAAAAGAAATTATCAAAAAAATAAAAAAACAAAATAAAACTTCAATTGACAAAAAAAAATCCGGTTTTTATCAGGGCGTAACTTTTTCAGGCGGAGAACCTTTCCTGCAAGCCGGAGAACTTGCGCAAATAGCGGCGGCAGCGCATCAGATCGGCTGGGACGTGGTAACATACACAGGCTATACTTATGAACAATTGATTGAACTCGGAGATAACGATAACAATGTTAAATCCCTGTTATACGAAACCGATATTTTAGTAGACGGAAAATATGTCCACGAAAAGCGCGCGCCTAACTTGCCGTTTCGCGGCTCATCAAATCAAAGAATTATTGATGTGATAAAGACGATCAATGAAGGTAAGGTTATATTAGCGTCACAATGAGTAATATGTATTAATATTTATATTATTTTTAAACCCATTTCACTGATAAATTTTTCATTATTTATAATTTTATTTTCTTCTAATGAGATATTCTCATAACTTTTGTATAATTTTTTTAATAAATTTATTTTTTCTTTTGCGTCCTGAGAATACGGTGATTCTGAGTATTCATTTATTACTTTATTAAAATAAAATTCGGATAAATTAAAAGATAAATAAATTTTATTTAATATTGAAATTAATTCATTAGATGTCTTTGTTTCAAATGTTGAATCCGAGTTCCTTTTGTAGAATTTATTAGGATGAATATTTTTATAGTATTTAATGCCCAATTTATAATAAATATAATCCTGTCCTTTTTTACTCATATCTATAAGTATAACATATTTATTCACTCAAAATCAATGAATATATTTATTCGCCTATCGTTCTATAACCTTCAAATTCATCGCCGTAATACTGCGCGCAGCCCGTGTACCAACCCAATTTATATCATTATCTGACATTGATTCGTTTAATTTACTTTATTAAAAATAAACATTATGCTACATTATCTGTAACAACTTAATGACAGGATAAGAAAATGAAATTTACAATGCGCTGGTTCGGACCGGGATATGATCCCGTAACACCGGATAAGATTCGTCAGGTGCCGGGTGTACAGGGAGTTATTACCTCTCTGTACGGCAAGCAGCCGGGAGAGGAATGGAAAAAAGAAGAATTATTCGCCCTTAAAAAACAAGTTGAAGAAAACAACCTTGTTATCGCCGGAATTGAAAGCGTTAATGTTCATGACGCGATAAAGACAGGAAGCGGAGAACGTGATATGTATATCGAAAGATATATTGATACGCTTAAATTAATTTCCGAAGCCGGAATAAATCTTGTTTGTTATAATTTTATGGCTGTCTTCGACTGGACACGTTCGGATTTGGCGAAACTGCGTCCTGACGGCGCCGCTGTAATGTCTTACGATCATCAAATTATCGAACAGTTAAACGCTGATAATATGATCGACGCAATGTTTAAGAAAGCAAACAATCATCTGCTCCCCGGCTGGGAGCCGGAACGCATGGCAAAAATCAAAGAACTTTTTGAAATGTATCAAAATATCGATGAAGAAACGTTATTCGCAAATCTTAAATATTTCCTGAAAGCGATTATGCCCGCGTGCGAACAATACGGAATAAAAATGGCGATACATCCCGATGATCCGGGATGGTCTGTTTTCGGATTACCGCGCATAATGAAGAACAAGAATGATCTTTTACGCTTTGCAAAAATATCAGACAGCCCGTGCAACGGCATAACGCTTTGCTCAGGAAGCCTTGGAACAAATCCCGATAATGATATTCCCGATATTATCCGCAGTTTAAAAGGACGCATCCATTTCGCTCATATCAGGAACGTTAAACACAACGGATCGCGCTGCTTTGAAGAATCCGCGCATCTTTCTGACGACGGCTCACTCGATATGTACGCCATCATGAAAGCGTTGTACGATATCGGTTTTGACGGTCCCTTACGCCCCGATCACGGCAGAAGCATCTGGGGTGAAGTTTCTGTTCCCGGATACGGACTATACGACAGAGCAATCGGATTGAGTTATCTTTCCGGTCTTTTAGAAGCGATTAAAAAGAACGAGGGATAATTCAAAATACTATAAAAGAATTTAATTAACGACCAATTGACAATTCCTCTAAAATCATTATAAACTACTCTTGTATATTTCAAAGGAAGTGGGGTGCGCGGTTCTTCAGAAACGCAAATCCCCCGCTATCCCGTAACTGTAATTGGGAAGATTCCGTCAAGTAACGAAGGTTACAAACGACCACTGGAAAAACCGGGAAGGTCGACGGAAAAACCGCCTGACCACTCAAATAAATTGAATGATCAGGCAAGCCCATAAGTCAGGAAACTTTGGTATGCACGTTTCTGTATAGAAACGCACTTTATTTTCAAGGTTCGAGGAAAAGCCTGTGAAAAGTCGACTCAATTTGTCAAAAACAAATTTCTCGTGGCAAATATGATGCGGTCTTTTTGTCTGGATAAAACCAAGCGTTTTGTCAGACATGTCTTTTCTCCGGCAAGGAGAGTTTTATGAAGTTTTTTGAGAAGGGTCTCACGCAGAGACGCATTAAACCTGTGGTTTACAATGCGGAGGTAAAAAAAGAATTTTTACCACAAACCACACAAACCCCGCAAACTTGTTATTCGAAATATTTATTTTTAATTCTAGCAGTAATTGTTTTATTTTTTAGTTGTCAGGATGAGCCGGAGGATACAACTAAAACCGTTAATGCGCTGCAGCCAAGTATCAGCGTGCAGCCTGCGGATGTTTTTTGGAATGTTTTTAGTACAACAACTATCGACCTTTCTGTAACATCAAATGTTACAGACGGCGGTGATCTTACATACCAGTGGTATTCAAACACAAATAACAGCGCAAGCGGCGGTACTCCAATCACAACAGGCGGTACAAACGCTGCTCTATCTCTTAATAAAAGTAATTACACTACAAACGGTTCCCGCTATTTTTATGTTGTAGTAACAAATACAAATAACAATGCAGACAGAACAAAAACCGCGACAGTAACCAGCGCTATTGCCGAAGTTGTTGTAGTCGGCAATTCTGATACGGCTTATACAACAAGCGCTATACCTGCAAATTTAAAAGGGACTTGGTCTTATGACTGGGGCGGAGGGTATGTAGAAAAATATGTAATTGATGAAACAACATTTACATCTGAATATACTTACACGGGAACAATTGCCGGGCATCGCAGTAACAGCGGCGGCGATGGATATATCACAATAAAATTTACAGAAAATTTTAATTATATTGATTCGGAAAATATGTTCTATGTTATTCATTATCAAACTCTGACAGATTCAGCTCTATCTCTCTCCGGTGCATGGCTGGGCGCTGATCCTGATTTCGAGTTTGGCGTTGGTTCAGGCGGCAAAGCGACTCAGGCGGAAGCCGAAGCTGTTATGACAGTTTCCGCAGGATATTTTGGAATGTACAGCAGTCTTAGTAAAGAAGACGCTGATAATTCTGAAACATCATATACAACGACCAAGAAATACACATCAAACTCAGGCGATACTTCCGCAGTAGGCAAGTATGATGAAGGCGAGGCATCAATAGAAGATGCAGAAGCTGAGTATATCAACAGTAACGGTTCTTATAAATTTGAAAAAGATTTAATTACATTTGAGAAAATTTAAACAATACTTGCAGGAGGAAAACAATGAGAAAAAAAATAATAATTAAAAAACATTTTGTTATACTGCAAATTATTCTTGTTTTCCTCCTTGTTGTTTTCTGCTTTTACGGATGTCAGGAGCACTCTGACAACGAACCTGAAGAAATAACACCCTCTGAAACGCCGCCGCCGGAACACATACCGTCAACTCAAACACTTGCGTTATCTGCAATTCGGGGAGACAAGGAGCTTTCTATCGGCTGGACAGCGGAAACCGGAGTTGAATATGAAGTTTGGTACGGAATTGAAAGCAATATTGAAAACACGATCAAATGGAACGGTACGATTACACTATCGTCCACCGCAATCAATTCCACATGCGCTGTTGCAGGAACTGTGATTAATAATCTTGATAACGTAAAAACTTATTATGTATGGATTAAAACAGGAAACAAATTCAGTGATGCAATAGC
>Ga0209755_10006610_pt1 | contig 12772 bp, 9 predicted proteins | sample TergutCo191P1_FD_187301 | JGI IMG/M metagenome (GOLD analysis project Ga0209755, IMG submission 187301) | Cornitermes sp. P1 segment gut microbial communities from Petit-Saut dam, French Guiana - Co191P1 (SPAdes) (version 2) | ecosystem: Host-associated > Arthropoda: Insects > Digestive system >... | reverse complement strand
TTGAGATACGCTGTTTTCTCGTCGGGAATCTCAAAAAATTCGTCGTTTATGTACATTTGCACAACATCGCCGTCGATTAGTTTATATTCCCGCTTTGCGCCTTTTCCACCGACCTTGATTCGTTTTAAGCGAATGTATTTTTGCAAAAGGGAAGTAGGCAACGAAGGTACAACCTTCGCAACAAATCGATCAAGCCGCTGCCCTGCATCATTTTTGCTAATAGTAAATTCTTTCATGTCTGCACCTTCCGTGGTGAAGCAGGGGGACGGGGGTGTTGCTTCACGAAGCGAGTGAAGCAACACCCCCGTCCCCCTGCTTCACCACTTGCTTCATAATAGCACACAACTGCTACGGAAGCAAGGACGGGGAGAGGGCTGCTTCAAAAGCACCCGAGTTCATGCGTTTAAGAAAAATTGTTGTTGACGCTAATGCTCAAAAATGTTAGAATCGAAACATAAAGAGAGAGTGTGCTTGTAACACACTCCCTCGGGCAACAGCCGCCAAGGGCGGTGGGCTTGCTTCGTATTTAATGCAAAAGCAAGAAATAATCGGCTTACCTTTTAGCGATTGAGGGGCCGTTTATTTCTTTTTGCTTCTTTTGTGCTTGCGGACCTTGCGGTTCCTGCGGACTTTGCGGTTTCTCATAATCTCATATATCAGGCGAACGATTTTAACCGCTACCATCAATAGTTCATATGCCGACAATGTACCACCTCCCTCGGGTTGGATACAAAACTACCCTCCCTTCGGAAGCAAGCCCTGAAACGTCAAAAAATTCGTACCGCCCTAACGCTCTGTGCTTATGTGGTATTATATGCCTATGGTTATAGTGTTGTCAATACACATTTAAGTGTGAAAAAGCCTGCAAAATGTAGATTTTTCACACTTTTGAAGCAGGAACGGGGTGCTGCTTCACTATCTATTGCTAGCCTTATGCTATGAAGCAGATCCCCCGTCCCCCTGCTTCCTGTCTGTTAGTTGACATAATGCAGGTCCATGTGATTTAATAGGAGTTTAAGGAGCGTATGAGGTATGATAAAAGCTCATACCTCACCGTGGTATTGGTTGAAGCTAAGAAAGGAATTTAGCGTGAAAACAACATTTCTGACAATCTTAATGCTTGCATTTAGCGTGATTATGACTAGTGGGTGCGCACCAATCATCTCCTCTGATGAATATAACATAGATTATGCTATAGAGGATAATTACATACAAAATGACCCCATATACCAATCAAACAATGAGGATGATTTGCCCCATGATAACGAGTTAGCTTTTATATCATTATTAAATGAGGTAGGTTTAAGTTGGAGTTTATCTGAACAGCACAGGCATCATTTCAGATTTCCGGACCATAATCAAATATATTTTATATCTTGCCCTATGAATCTCATTACTTGCATAGTAAGTATACGGGATTATGATGGCGATGGTATTACTGTGGAAGAAAGGTATGTAAGGTTAAATTTTTTTGTAAGTAGAGTGCCGACCGAGGAAGAATTTTCCCGACTGCAACAATACGGAATTCTGACAAAAGATGAGTGGCTTCAATTCTGGGAATTAAGTGGAAAGATACTTAATGAGGGAGATTCTGTAGAAAGCATAGCATTGCGAGCACAGGAATATCTGGATGATTTTTTGTACGGCGATAAGAGCGATAACCAAATTACATTTATGCAAGGCAATACGGGTGATATAGATTACTATTTTGGAGTTTCTTGGCAGATAGGCTTAAGGTTACATGGAATCATGACGATAGAGCTTATAGTTGGCTTGTGTGATGTTAGACGTGAGCATAGAAGATCAATTGGTTTGTCACCATCTCCGTAGTGATACCGTGGTAAAGTAATTTTCGTTACATTTAAACATGAAGCATGGACGAAGTGCTGCTTCACTATCTATTGCTAGCCTTATGCTATGAAGCAGATCCCCCGTCCCCCTGCTTCCCCCATGCTTCACCGTCACCGTATGTGTTCTGAGATATAGATTGAAACTCGTGATTGTATAATTCTTGCGGTGTCTTCTGCTGAGCGGTCTCCTGCAAAAAAGCGTGGTGTTTCCTCTAAAATTATGTTCATAATATGAGGGTCAGGGTGGTATTCGTGTGTTATGCTTTCCATTATGTGCCGCAAAACTGCCGCACGTTCTTCTGTGAAAGCAGGAATTTCACCACCACCGCCTAATCCAAAGAAATCGAAGGCAACTTCATGCATTGCGCTATAAATATATGATTCAAATATGGTACGTTTAGTTGGTAAACCCATAGCACTTTCTGCATTTGGGTTTAGTAAATCTAAACGAAGGAACTCCCATGCTGCTTCTGCACTTGGGCTGTTTGCACGTATGCCCAATCTGCTGATAGGGCGCATCGAGATAGCTAATTCTCCTGCCGCATTTGGCGCACCGATTGGTGTCATACCGCCCACAGCAAAATCAAAGGCTCGAAAATCGCTTACAGTCGTAAAACCAAACAAGTTAGACATCAGCTGCTCCCCGCGTGCCATAAAAGGAATCGGATTAAGAGCCTCACCCGTCCGTAATCCTTCTGTCCACTGTGATGCTTGAAATTCAGAGATGTTATTTGCATAACTTAAAATATCTATAAACAGCTCACTGTCAAAGTTAGCAAAATCTGTTTCAAAGCAAAAGAATGTATCATCGGCAAACAGCATCGTTGAGAAAATAGGAACAGGCAAAAAGTTTAACCCTGCAGGATACGCAACACCATTGGCCACGGCATTTCGCAGAAAACTCAAAAATCCTTCATGTGTAAAGTCTGTAAAATTATCTAAATGTTCGCTCGGTCCCCAAAATGGCGATGGCGTCACGGCACTCGTCACCAGAAAGAGTTCGTCATTATTGTTTGTCCAAACGTCGAATATGTTCGTGAAAAAATCATCGCGGGATAGCTCGGGGTCATTATCCAGAAATGCGTGCAGGTCAGCTAAAAACCCACCTCGCGTGAGTGCGTGGGTAAGGTCGTTCTCGTCGCCCCATTGATTGAATATAATTACATCAGGCCCGCTTCCGCGGATTAGCTCTATACGCAAACGGTCAACTGCTCCAAAAAAATCCTCATCTGCAAAATCAACAAGCTCAGCTCTGTGTGTAGTGCTTTCAACATTAAAACGGCGTATTAGCTCAAATGTATTTAAGTTGCTGATATTCACGCCACCCACGGTCAAAACAATTCGCTCATCCACAATATCTGTCCTATACAGCAGATATGTCAATAGCGTGACTGCGCCATCTTGCCACGGATGAGGTGCTTGCTTTATGATTAGTATATTATTGTCGTCAACGATATGAATTTCAGTGAGTTCGTTGAGAGACACACCTGCATCTGCCCACAATACATAGCGTACAGTGGTTCCGTCAGTCTTTATCCCATATAACGCATTATCGGTGTGAACGAACCATGCAAAATCACTTGGCTGTGGTGCGACGTGTAAGCCTATTGCTCGCGCAACAGGCACTTTTATATCATCAACCCAAGTCAGTGCAGATTGGTCAAGAGATTGGAGTGTCGTATACGAATTATCCGTTATACTACGCCACACACGGCTATCGTTATCTACGGTTACAAAGGTTCGGATAGGTGTATCATATCGCTTAAGAAGCTCATCTCCCGTGCTACTCAGCAACAAGAGTTCAGGATTTAAACCTGCTTCTCCCTCAACCTTCAGAAGAAGATTTCCTCCTATCGTAAACCACCCTTGTACAACAAACAGGTTTTCGATATTAACCGTGCTTAGGTCGATAATATGTTCGCTGACAAACTCCCATGCATTGCTATCATAACGATGCAAGTAAAGTGTTCGCTCTCCATATTGATTTCTTTGCTCTGTAAGCACCGTAACTATTTCTGCTTCACAGACATCAACAGCCAAAATTCCGGTGAACACAGTGGAAAAATCCAATGGCATTCCCGCTACAATCAGATTGGTCATCGGATTATCTATGTCCATAGCAAACAAATCGAAAACAGGGTATGAAAAAAAGTCTACCCCATATTCGATGTCTCTGTTGACTCTGAAGCTTTCCCCATGCGGCCCTACGAGGTCAAGAGGAGTTAACATATCCCAATATTCCCAATTTTGAGAAGAACCCATAAGAGGGTCTTCACCTTCACCTATAAGTTCTTGGCTAAATCTATACCCTCTTGCGATACGGGGAATAAGTACAGCGTTGCCACTAAAAACCGTGCGTCCGATGTTTTGAGAACTGCGGAAATTGTAGGGGAATAGTTCAATATCAGTGATAGAGAAAGTCGGTGTATCGTCAGGCACTACAACCGGATTCACTATTGCACTGTCGGCGGTGTCTGTGCTTATGTCTACCCCATCTCCGTTTTGCTCTTGAATATAGTCTTGATTTCGGCACGCAGTAGTAGTAAATATGATAAAAACCACACTTATTGTTAGTAGCATCCACCTCGAAACACCTATGAGTGATGTATCCATAAAAAGCCCCCCCCTCTGTAAGTCTCTGACCGTGAAGTGTGAATTATCAATCTAATAAAAGCCGCTACCCTTGCTTTAAACTCGTTTCCAAGTCTCGCGCAGCTCTGCCGCTTTTTCTTCGGGGCAGGTGGGGTTGCACCATGCGCCTGCGCCTGTTTCGCTGGACGCGAAGAATTGTTGTTTTTCTGCTGAGCGCATCGGAGGAATGAACTCGATGTGGAAATGGAAAAACTCATCGCTCTCGCCTGACGGCGGTGCGTTGTGCATACACATCATGTATGGGAAATGTGTGTTAAAAAGGGCGTCGTACATGGCAGAAGTGTCGCGAACAATTTCCCCGAGAGCATCAAGCTCCGAGTCTGTCATCTGTGCGATATTTGCCACATGGCGTTTAGCCGTTATGTGCGTGGCGTATGCCGTTTGTGCGAAAAAGGGCATATAGAGCGTGAAATGCTCGTTATCATAAATTATACGTCTGCCGTCTGTTATTTCCTGCGCAAGTAACTCGCAAAACAGGCATTTGCCCGTCTTCTCAAAATGTTCCCCGCTACCTTCAATTTCATCTCTTAGATTTTTCGGAACAAACGGATAGCCGTAGACCTGTCCGTGAGGATGGGGCATGGTAACGCCTACGACATCACCGCGGTTTTCGAAGATAAATATGTACTTTATCTCAGGGTCGCTTGCAAAATCGGTGTAAACCTCTTTCCACATGCGTGAAAGTTTATGCACATGCTCATCTGTAAGCTGCGACAGGCTGACTTCATGCTCATCAGCATAGAGCAACACTTCACAGCGTCCGTAAGCAGGCTCTGTTTCAAACAAGCCGTCCGCAACATCGTCAGGCGTGGGCGGGGTTACTGACAGTGCGGGGAAATCGTTGGGATACCGAAATACGTCAAAGCCTTCGTCTGGCACTTTTCCGCTCCCTACACAGAAAGGACACCAGTTTTTCGGCATTTGCGGACGCTCCTGTCGGTGGCTTGCGACCATCAGCCAATCGCGTGTAATCGGGTTATATCTAAGTTCAGCCATTGTGTTGACAACTCCTCTCTATTCCACCTTCTTTGCGCACATTTAGGAAATGGCACGCGCCATCACCAAAAAACGCACACATCTTTGAGCGATATTGCTCTATTAGCTCATCGGGTACAAAGGCGAGAATTGTTCCTGCGAAACCGCCGCCGTGAACGCGCCATGCGCCTTTTTCTTTGAGAATTTTCTCCGATAGTGCCAGTGCAAGTGTCAGCCCTTGGTCGTGCGGTGCAGCACCTGTAAATACATTTTGCAAATATGCAAGCGATGAACGCCCCGATTCATTAACCAAGTCCAGAAATAATTGCATATCGCCGTGTTTGAGAGCCGCGGCCTGTTTTCTTACACGCGCGTCGTCGTCGTAAAAGTGAATGGAGCGAAGTATCGCCCTGCTGCTAAGATGCCTTAGTTTATCTATTTGCTCGTAGAAAACATCGCTTGATACTTCGCTTAAATAGCTCTTGCCGAAATGGTCTGCAACGGTTTTCATTTCGCTTGGAATTGCTGCATATTCGTGTGTGAGGTCGGCATGGGAACCGCCTGTATCAACCACACATAGCGAATAACCCGAAAAATCTGCAGGGACAGGCGTGACCACAGTGTTTTCAGGGTCAGTGAAGTCTATCTTGCTCAGCCCTCCAAAGCTCGAAGCGGCTTGGTCCATTAGTCCGCACGGTTTTCCGAAATATTCATTTTCTGCATATTTACCCGCAATCGCTATATCAAGGGGAGACACTTCTGCGCCGAACAACCCTTTAAAGATGTTACCGAGCAGAACCTCAAATGCCGCAGAACTTGACAGCCCCGAACCTGCGGGAATGGTAGAGCTGACTGTTGCATCAAATCCACCTATTGCATGACCGTGCGTATCAAACCACGCAGCAACGCCTCTGACAAGCGCAGCAGTGCTTTCTTTTTCATCCTCTTGCCGCTTAAGTGTGCTGAGGTCAACGCTCAAGTCTCCGTATTGCTTGTTATACAAGTTTACTGTGCTGGTTCCGTTAGGCACTGCCGTGCAAGTGATTTCCAAATCCACTGCGGCGGCAAGCACGAAGCCATGCTGATGGTCCGTGTGATTTCCACCAATCTCTACACGCCCGGGCGCAGAGAAAATTCGCTCGTTCATTCGCCTACCTCATTACCTTTCTTGCAAGTTTTATTGCTGTGCGGTACCAGATTGGTTCCATGCGCTTTCTTACATCTATTATGCGCTCCATTATGGCTATTTTTTGCGGGCATTCTTTTTCGCATTTGCCGCATCTTATGCAGTCATACAATGAAAATGTGGGGCTGAAACCTCCTGAGGTTGTCGCAAACTGCGTGATTCCTGCAAAACGGCTTATAGTGTAGCTGGTGTTGTATGAGAGAAAACTATCGGGGATATTTATTCCTTTAGGGCAAGGCAGGCAGTAGTTGCAGCCTGTGCAGGGGATTTTGTATGAAGTTTGGAAAATTTCGGCTACTTTGTCTATAACGGCTAACTCATCATCTGACATACAGCCCGGTTCGGACACCGAAGCGAGTGTGATGTTTTCTTCAAGCTGCGCCATATTACTCATGCCCGACAGCACTACCGCAGGTTCGGCATGATGCCACAACCAGCGGAGCGCCCATGAGGCAGCGGAAGCCTTAGGGTTGTTTTGCTCAAACATTTTAAGCGCAGCGGGCGGTAAATCATTTGAGAGCCGCCCTCCGAGCAGCGGCTCCATGATAAACACGGGTATATCCTTCGAGTAGGCGTATTTTAAGCCGTCACGCCCCGCCTGATAGTTGATGTTGATGTAATTATACTGAATCATGCAAAATTCCCAATCGTATGCATCAATCAGCTTTGTGAATTCATCTTTCAGACCGTGAAAAGAAAATCCGACTTGCCTAATCTTTCCATCAGCTTTTTTTTCTGCAATCCATTTTTCCACACCAAGTCCGCACAGACGCTCCCAATCGGCAAGCCCTGACAGGTTATGCATAAAGTAGTAGTCAATATAGTCAGTTCTTAGGCGTGAAAGCTCCTCGTTGAACACGTTGTCAAAATCTTCGTAACTGCGGCACTTAAAGAGGGGCAGTTTTGTTCCGATATACACCTTCTCACGCACCTTGTTTTTTTCTAAAACAGTCCCCAGTGCAACCTCGCTTCCGGGGTATAGGTATGCGGTATCAAAAAAGTTTATACCTTTTTCGATTGCGTGCATAATAAGCGGCTCCGCTTTTAGCATGTCGATTCGCCCCAAACTGCCGGGCAGGCGCATACAACCAAGCCCCAGTACGGACAGTTTGTTGCCGGACTTTTTATCCAAACGATATTGCATACAGCTTGTTGCTCCAATCTTGATTTAATTTGCTTTTTATTTATAGTACAACAAAAGCACCACAAAGGCAAGCGTCATATGTACTTGACTAAAAGAATATAAAGGTCTACAATGAAAGCAGAAATGTTTAATTGTGGGAACAATATAAAATGAGAGAGTGGGATAGGAATATAGTTTGATAGGGGACTTTAAACGTTATGACATGACGCGGCGACCAAACAGGCAATGGCACATTCTTCGGCCTATAACATGGCTTCTCAGTTATCCCACCTGCATAAGCCACAAAGCGGAGATAAATAAGGACGAAATGCCTGATAATATTTCGCCACCGTTCTTTTTGCTGTGTAATCACAATGCTTTTATGGATTTTAAGGTCATGACAAAAGCGATTTTTCCGAAGCGCGCCAATTACGTAGTTGCCATTGACGGTTTTATCGGCAGGGGTTGGTTGCTTCGCGCCGTAGGGTGCATATGCACTCGTAAATTTGCCCGAAGCATCAATCTGGTAATCAACATGCTTCACGCAAAAAATAATGGTGATATTGTAGTACTTTTCCCGGAAGCCAGGTACTCTTTGTGCGGCACACAATCGGAATTGCCGGAATCCCTCGGTAAAATGGTACGCAAAATGGGTATACCTGTGGTTACCTTTATAATGCATGGGCATCACATAAACTCTCCTGTGTGGAACGTCGGAAATCGAAAGGTCAAGCCGATAGAGTCTGAAATGAAGCTGCTTTTTACAAAAGAGCAGGTTAATGAGTTGTCTGTGAGTGAGATTAACGAGCGGCTTGCAGAAGTGTTCCGATATGACGACTTTGCGTGGCAAAAAGAAAAAGGTGTTAAGGTAAAGCTCAAAACAAGAGCCGAAGGTTTGCACAAAATTCTATATCAATGCCCCGCCTGTAAAATTGAGTACAAAATGTCGTCTAAGGGCATTACATTGAAGTGCGACAGTTGCGGGAAAGTTTGGGAAATGAGTGAACTCGGTGAGCTTAGTGCGCAAACAGGGGAGACGGAGTTTTTACATATTCCGGACTGGTATGAGTGGGAGTGTTCCAATGTGCAGAATGAAGTTGATAACGGCACGTATTCGTTTGAAGCAAAAGTGCGTGTTGAGTCACTTCCGAACGATAAAAAATTCATTAAATTTAAAGAACGTGCTAAGTTGACGCATGACATGGAAGGTTTCAGACTGGTCGGCTCTTATGATGGAGAACAATATGATGTCAAATGGCCCGCCCAAACGATGCACTCATGCCATATTGAGTTTAACTATATGGGTCGAGGTGATTGCGTTGATTTAAATACAACTGGCGACACGCTTTATTTGTTCCCCGAGGATGGTAAAGAATTCTCAGTAACAAAAGTCAGCATAGCTACGGAGAAACTTTTTAAGCTAAACAATAAAAAGCTTGCAGAAGCGAAAAATGCGAAATAAAAAACGTTTTGAAAAAACATTTGACATACGTTCCGTTTTGTCTTATAATGTTTTGACGTGTGCAGGAGGCCTAGGAGTACCCGAATGTTTATCGATCTTCGAGAGATAATTGGAGTTCCCGGCGGCGTAGTCTCGTTTGACTTCGAGCCTGATTTATCGGAAGCAGTCGCAGGGTCGATTGTTTCGATAGCACAGCCGACGAGAGCTGCGGGAAATGTTACAAACAGCGCGGGAGTGCTGACATTTTCGGCGAATATGGATACATCGTGCAATTGTATCTGTGCAAGATGTCTTAAAGAGTTCGAGCTACCTGTACATAAGCACATATCGGCGAATCTCACTGAAGGGGGAGCAGGCGAAAACCCCGACGGTTACTTCCTTCAGGGAGACAAGGTCGATGCAGGTGAAATAATACTCACAGAGTTTATTTTAGATATGGACGAAAGACAACTATGCAGTGAAAACTGCGAAGGATTATGTCAAAAGTGCGGTGCTGATTTAAACATTGAGCCGTGCAACTGTAAAAAGGACATTGACCCAAGGCTTGCGGTTCTGAGCCAATTACTTGATGAAGATTAGCCCATAGGAGGTGTTATATATGGCAGTACCAAAGAGTAAAGTCTCCAAAGCGAGGAGAGATAAAAGACGCTCATCACACTGGAAACTGGAATCTCCCGGACTTTCAAAATGCTCAAAATGCGGAGAATTGCGCTTGCCGCATAGAGTTTGCAAGGCGTGCGGAAACTATAACGGCCGCGAGGTCACATAAATAAACGCTGCTATTTTCAGGGCGGGGGATTTCCCCCGTCTCTTAATATGTAAAGAGGTGATTAGCGTGAAAATCACGCTAACGGGGGAATGTGCGATTTGCTCCCCCTCTGGGGAACCGCAAATGATGCACAAAAAATCTATGCCTTTTCATTGACTATTTGTGCCTTAAGATTATTGAAAGGAATAGATTTTATTATGAATAATGCAGTAAAGTCAATCAGGCAAGATTCTCCCATTAGCGGCAGTATAATTTCGCAGGGTGATGTTTTGCGCAAAATAAACGGAAACATTATAGAAGATGTTTTGGATTATCAGTTTCATTCCTATGACAGCAGGCTGAAACTTGAATTTTTCGGCGCAAGCGGCAAGGTGAAGATCGTGTCGCTGACAAAACCCGAGGGCGACGACCTTGGCATTGAGTTTGAATCCTTTTTGATGGATGAAGAGCGAGCTTGCGAAAATGATTGCATTTTTTGCTTTATGAATCAACTCCCGGCGGGAATGCGCAGCTCTCTATATTATAAAGACGATGACGTAAGACTTTCTTTTTTGCACGGCAATTATGTTACGCTCACGAATTTGTCAAAAGCCGATGCAAGGCGTATTATTGAGCATCGTATCAGCCCGATAAATGTTTCTGTCCACTCGCTCGACCCGACGCTCAGGTCTTTTATGATGGGTAACAGCAGAGGAGGTAAGTCATTAGAAATTCTTGAGTGGTTTGCCCGAAGCGGCATTACGCTCAATTGCCAGATTGTCTGTTGTCCGGGCGTGAATTCGGGCAAAGAGCTTAGAAAAACAATCGAAGGGCTTATGAAACTCGGCACGGCGGTGAATTCGGTTTCCATTGTTCCCGTGGGGCTTACGAAGCACAGAGAGCAGCTTCCTAAGCTAAAACCATTTAGCAGAGAACTCGCACTCAAAACTGTGCGATTGGTTTCGCATTATGCCAGAAAATGCTTTCGGGAGCGAGGCTCACGAGTGTTTTACTGCGCAGATGAGCTATATATGATGGCAAGGCTTGATTTGCCGAGTAATAAATACTATGAAGAATACCCGCAACTCGAAAACGGCGTTGGCATGATGCGGCTATTTATCACAGAGTTTGAGAATGCCTTTAATAAAGAAAGCGTACAAGCACCTTGCAGTGCTGGCACAGATACAAAAATATCAATCGCAACAGGTGAACTCGCGTATCCTTACATAAAAAATATTGTTGACAAAGTGGCTGAGAAATGTGGTACAATTGATTGCAAAGTCCACGCTGTAACTAACGACTTTTTCGGGCATGGTATTACCGTATCGGGTCTTATTACAGGCGGCGATATTTTAGCACAGCTAAGTGGCAAAGACTTCGGTTCAATGTTGCTCATACCTCAAAATATGCTCAAACATGGTGAAACGGTGCTTTTAGATGATGTTACGGTTGCGGAGCTTTCTGAAAAACTGGGCGTTCCCGTGAAGGTTGTGGGGCAGAGCGGAAGAGAATTTTTTAATGTGCTTATCGAGGGAATTTCTGAGGTGGAGGAGAACAATGGCTAACCCGCTTGTCGCGATTGTCGGCAGACCAAATGTAGGTAAATCAACGCTTTTTAACAGACTCGCGGGCAAACGTCTTTCTATTGTTGAAGACACTCCCGGGGTTACTCGGGATAGGCTGTATGCTAAAACCGACTGGAACGGGCGTAAATTTGACATTGTGGACACAGGAGGCATTGAGCCGAAAGCCGACAGTGAGATTTTGGTGTTTATGCGCGAGCAGGCAATGCTTGCTATAGAAATGGCAGATGTCATAGTGCTGGTGACAGACTTTACAACAGGGGTCACGGCATCAGACGAAGAAGTTGCGAGAATGCTCAACAAGGCAGGTAAGCCGATTATCTTGGCTGTCAATAAGATGGATTCGATAGGTCCTGTTCACCCCGATATTTATGAGTTTTACTCATTGGGGTTGGGTGAGCCTATTGCTTTATCTGCGGCACACGGGCATGGAACGGGTGATTTGCTCGATGAGTGTGTGGCACTTTTTGCTGAGCCATCAGGCGATGAGGAGGACGAAGCCGGCGTTATCCGTGTAGCAGTGATAGGAAAACCAAATGCAGGGAAGTCCTCTCTTGTGAACAAAATATTGGGTGAGGAGCGAGTCATTGTCAGTGACAAAGCGGGAACAACCAGAGATGCCGTTGACACTCCTTTTGAAAATGAGCATGGGAAGTATGTGTTTATTGATACAGCAGGTCTTAGGCGCAAATCAAGAATCGACACCAGAATCGAAAAATACAGCGTACTGCGGGCGCAGATTGCAATTGAACGCTCAGATGTTTGCATTATAATGATAGACGCGCAGGAAGGCGTTACCGAACAGGACACAAAGGTTGCAGGGCTTGCACACGAGGCAGGCAAGGCAAGTATCATTACCATAAATAAATGGGATTTGATAGAAAAAGAAACAAATACCATGGAGCAAATGCGCAGCGAAGTTATGCGCGACCTCAGTTACATGACATATGCACCCACTCTGTTCATATCGGCACTGACAGGCAAGCGAGTGGACAAAATTTTTGAAATGATTAACTTTGTGAGCGAACAGGCTTCTATGAGAATTACGACAGGTACGCTCAATTCGGTGCTTGCCGACGCTACAATGCGAGTGCAGCCGCCGACAGACAGGGGCAAAAGGCTCAAAGTATTTTACATGACGCAGGCAGGCATAAAACCACCCACATTTATTTGCTTTTGCAATGATTCCGAGC
>Ga0209755_10006609_pt1 | contig 12772 bp, 12 predicted proteins | sample TergutCo191P1_FD_187301 | JGI IMG/M metagenome (GOLD analysis project Ga0209755, IMG submission 187301) | Cornitermes sp. P1 segment gut microbial communities from Petit-Saut dam, French Guiana - Co191P1 (SPAdes) (version 2) | ecosystem: Host-associated > Arthropoda: Insects > Digestive system... | reverse complement strand
CTTGCCCAGCGTGCAGGTCAGTATATCATGCAGCGGCATGCTTCGCTCCCGCGTCCAGCTGGTGTGGTCGTCCTTGTTCCGCGCGGCGCTTTTTATCTCCTTCCCGCGGATTTCGTCGAACAGTTCCTTGATTCGTTGACAGACTTTCGATATGCTCATTGGCCCCCCTTTCCCATTATGTCGGAATTGGGGCCTTTCAGGCTACCTTTCCCTTAAGTTGATGATGTTGTGCCTGTCACCGCCGCGACTGGTGTGTCAGAAGCGGTGACCGACACCGTTGCGCCTACTGTGCCGTGCGTGGAGTTTGTTTTGGCTGGGATTACGAACGCCGAAAGATATTGGTTATGACCATTCCGTTTATTTTCAAACCGTTGTGCATATCCTCACTTGCAAGAATACCGCAATTTGAATCCAAGGCGGACGAAACAATGATACTGTCCCAAAACGACAGCGAATATCTTTCCCTCAAATCAAAGGCCGCGGTTATTATTTTATTCGAGAAATTTTGTACCGTGCAAAGCTTGTACATATACTTTACGTTTTCCTTGATTATTTCGGGGTTTATCTTTTTTTGTATCAGCTTGTTTGTTACCTCGTTGATCACCTGATACGATATGACGAAGATGGAACTACTCGCGGTTTCCATGATGAATTTTTCCGCGGTTCTGTACTTTTCATGTTCGTCTTTAATAAAGAGGTAACACCACACGTTACTGTCTATGAAAATTTTATCTGTCATAACATCCATTGCGGTCGAATTTAAACCCCGTGTCGGTTATCCTGTTCCGGGCCGCGAAATCCAGAAAGGATTCCACATCCCTTTTTTTATCTTTTTGTATGATGAAGTTGATTATTTCGGAAAAGTCCGTTTCCTCATCCGACTTTAGGATCATCGTTCTATTGTCCAAGGAGATGGCCTCTAGCATTTTATACCCCCAAAGCAAATCTAGGTTAAATGTAAATCAAATAATTTCCCCCGTCAAGCGTACGCATGGATGCTTTCCTTTGCCTTGTATTTTATGAAATTTTGGTTTTTTTTCACCAAGCAAGACGGGAAATTTTCGCAAAAAAATGGCCGTCCCGAATAGTCGCCAATTGAAGGGTGCCAATAATCCCGCAGTCTTAAAAAGGTGCCGGTCATCTTGCGAAGGGGGCTTGAAAATTTATGACAGGCACTCTTGCGCCCCCGCCCCTACCATGACTGGCACCGTTCCGTTGCGCCTATAGATTCCTCCCATGACCCAAACAGGAACCGGCTGGAAACAAGCCGCAAGCCCGCGAAAAACCCGTCGCGGCGACGGATGTAGCCCCTGGCCTTTTGATACCCCTCGTCCAACAGCAGCAGTATCCCGTACATCTGAAACGCAAGCAGGTTCGGCAACGCATATATTTCACAGGCGCACTCCGTCATCTCCCGCACGTCCCTTTCGTTCACCTCAAGGTTCGTCACCCAGCTGTTCCGATACGTGGCCTTCCCCTTCCCCTCGTTCCATATCTCCGGCGATGACACATTCGCCGCCAGCGTAGGCTTCCCCTTGCGGATTCCCACCCCGTTGTGCCATCGGTACCGGTACTCAAGGTACTCACGACCGGTCCATTTCCTGACCGTCATTCCCCGCATGTTCCGCAGGGAGGAAAAATTCCTGCTCGCCAACGGCCCCGAAGGTTCACGGGTTTTCCCGGCAAAACCCTTTTCCATAACCGACAAGATATCCTTCCTGCAAGACGCAGGCTTTCGGCGTTTTATCGTGGACTTAAGCGGCCTGCCGTTGAAAAAAGCCGATTACAAGGATTTGATGAGGGCGATAGACAACGGCATTTCGCTGCCCAGAATGAGTCGCTTCAACTGGAAAGACGGGTTTTTCAGCGAGGAACCACAACAAAAGCCCGTGCACCAAGGTAACGGCACAGGGAAGATGCGCTGACCTTGGCAGGAAGGCAGAAGGTTGGATGGCTGTTTGCGGGGAGAGATTTGAGATAAGGCATTGTCGGTTTTTTCCTTGCTTGTGATGCTGACATAAATGAATAATTCAACCTGATTTAGTTGTAATATTTTATTCCGTCGTCTTCTTTTTGGCTTTTTTTTATGAGAAAATATTTTACAATTTTTTCACCTACCGAAGCAAAACGGTTGAGAAAACTAAAAAGCCTGGGGAGTTTTCGCCGTAACAATACGAGCGATTTAAAAAAGCTGCTGTTAAGTACAAAAAACATGTCTTCCCCCGCCACAATTCTAGTTTCTGGAACAAACGCCACCTTGGGGCTTTTCAATGATTCTATGACTTCACCTGGAATTGATCCAGTTTCCCTGATTCTTCTGAAAATATCATCAGAGGCGAGGATAAATGGCGATTTATGCAAAACCAAATCCGATGCAAAATAATGAATTATTTTCGAATTTGCCAAAAACGAGAGACCGTTAAATGATATCTGACAATTCCATATTCCGTCAAGTTCGGTAAATAAGGACGAATTCTCATAAATGGCCATATTAAAGGCGGGCTGATCCCTCACCGTGTTTTGGTTATTGCTAAAAATCCAAAGTTCATGCCAGAGATCAAAAACCTTGTGTGTTTCAGGAGTATCGGCACAAAATATCACCCCGCTGTTAATATGACGATTGGAAAGATATGAAGTAAAGCCAAGTCGCTTGTCTTTTTCGATAATATTATTGCCCTTGCCGTGTCTGTTGATTAGAGAATGCTTGTCAAGGCAGGCTCCAAATTTTATCCCCATCTCAGCAATCAAGGAGAGATCTTCTACTATTACCGTATCGCAATCTATAAAAAGAAAATCGCCACTCACATGGCGACGCATGGAAGTTTTTATCCACCTGGAAACTTCAATTTGGGATATATCAGTTGGAACATCTACGATAACAATTTGGGAAACAAACTTTTCGTATCCAGAGCGTTTACCGACAAGGTTTTTCCTTGTTTTTGGATCACAAAGAAGGAATACATCTGCATTGGGCATCAAAAAAACTAATGAAGTAACTGACATGAGAAATTGTTCATAATATGTGTCATTCAAATCACTTACAAGGACATAAACGTATTTCAATATTATTCTCCTAAATACGAGGCAAGATCTATCCCGTAGTAATTTTGTAGACAGATTATGTATTTGTCATTTTTATTTTCATGATAATTATACTTTTGCAATGATATTTTCTGTGATTTTATGATTGACAAAGGCCGAATTCGTTTTCCTTTTACCCAAGTAACAGGTATACCGCCTCTGATTTCCATGAATTTCAACCAGATATCATCGGCATTAAGGCATAGTTTTTTTATTTTTTCCGCATCAAATGTTTCGGGGGGGAAAATACCTGGAGGATATAAAACACCGCCTACACCAGTAGCAAAAAGACTATGGGAAGGTTCACCTGTCTTCTTGTACTCATAACCCCATCTATTGTACGGTAATAAGTTGTTTGCCCCATCTTTGATAATTTTATGAACACGTCTTGCACTAACAACGGTTTTGTTTTTCAAATAAGATGTATATAGATCTAGAACAAGATTATTATCATACATGGCATCATCATCCACGGTAATTATAATGGAATTTGGATATTGCCTCATTGCATAGAAGTATTTATTATGCGGCCTAAGGTTATCATCTTCTAAAAAAATATGAAGCCCGTGTTTTTCCAAATTAAGAACAGAGGAAGGTAATTTTGATTTGTCTTTTATTTCCTGTTTTGATAAACAAAGAAAAATAAGGTTCGGTTTCATTACCTGATTAAGGATACTTTTTATAACTAGATGCAAGGTATTATAGCGAGGTGGAAAACTGGTAAGAGAAACAACAATATGATGACTATCCCGTTTTTCTTTATCCAATATGCTGAATGTTTTTTTCATCGAATGATAACATTGAATTGGAAAAGACTTTATGGGGTTAATGAAATTGGCATCAATAAAACTATACAAAGACATTGTTCTTCCTTAAAAATATTTTTTTACGTATTGGAGTGAAAATATTTTTCTTTATTCTACGCAAAATGAATTCTAAAACGATACCAAGTTTTGTACTATATATTCTCTTTGATGCTCCAAATATAGCAGAGTCGTAGTAGTCGTATAATCTTGTATCTATTAGCATTATACGTGTATTTAATGAAAATTGTGTTTTTGGGGTCTTCAACATATCAAGGATGTTCTGATTTACAATTCCCTCTTCCTTAATAGTCTTGAAATATTCATTATTGGCCAACAGGAAAAATTTTTCATGAATATGAGTAGCAAAATAATGTATTATCTTTGCACCATGAAGATATTTTAATGCACCAGCGTGCATTAATTGGCAATTCCATATTCCGTCAAGTTCTTTTATCACATGGTTCATATTAAAATTTGCCTGATTAAGTGATGGTTGGTCGGTCAAAAACTTGCGCTCGAAACAATGAAGCCAAAGGCGATGCCATTCATTGAAAAAATCATGCCCTTTTTTGCAGTCTCTGCAAAAAAGAATCCCACCATTAAAGTATACGTTAAAATCAAAGTTACATTCAAAATTGCGTTTTTTGAACATAGCCTCAATTTCCCGAAAACGTACAGGTTTCAAAATTCGATATTCAGACAAGTAGATATGCCCATCTAAAACAGCACCAATATCAAATTCAAATTTTTCAACGGAAGAAAGATCCTCGGATATAATAGTATCACCGTCAATATATAAAAAATCACCTTCAATAGTTTGCCGTATCGTAGTTTTCAAAAATCGAGACCGTGCCTTGTTGTTGAAATGTTCTTCTATTGCTATGGATTTGAATTCATTGATTACCTTGTGAATTTCAGCTCGTTTCCCGACAAGATTTTTTTCGGTAATATTATCAACAACCAGAGTAACAAATGCTTCAGGCACAAAATGGCGAAGAGAGGTTATGGAAAGCAATGTCTGTTCAAGATAAAAATCGGAATAATCGCTTGTTAGTACATATACATATTTCATGATGTGCTCCAAAGTTTGGATGCGTTTTTCTCTATATATAAAGAAGAATCGATGGAATTATGCTTAAAAAATATTAGATCATGATTTGCATTTACATATTCATCCAAAATGTCATTTATGCAGTAATTATAGAAGTCATCAGCATCGGCAAATAGCAACCATTTTCCAACAGCTTTCGTCAGTCCGAAATTTCGGGGCGAAATTTTGCCCTTTATTTTCTTTGGTTTTGCGGAACCCGAGCCGCCATAAGGCGGCGAAGCGGTTACTGGTCGTTATGTGACGTTTTTCTGTCCCAGTTTTTCTTTATATGTTCAACTGCCTTTTCTCCGACAATTTTTTTTATTGTTCTTTTTATTATTTTTTTGTATAAGGTAAATAATGGCATGTTATAGATATTCTCATTTGCCATTTTTTTCATATACATTTCGGGATGGACAACATTCAAGTACTCACTTCCACCACTGGGAATCTTGATTTCATCCAGTTTGTCCTTTTTTACATACAGCATTACATTTTGCCTATACCAAAACCCTATTCTCTTGTCGTTCCATACCAGCCTTCTGATAATATCCGTCCCGACATAATCAAATTCCTGGAACAAACCATACCAATAATCCTGCCATTGTTCGTTTATATGATTTGCCCCGCCCTGATAGGGTATTCCCGCAGAAAATAACACTATGTCCGATGCCGTTGTAAGCGCCCCGATAAAATTTTTCGCTGATTTTTCTGGCAGATGTTCCGCTACTTCCATGGATATTGCCAAATCATACCTGTTTTCAACTGTGATTTTTTTATCCAAATCTATCGATGTAAAACATTCCCTTGATATTTCCAGTGATTCCCTGTCAACCCAATGCCCATCGTAACCTTTTATTTCATTTACGCCTAGATTTTTTAACACTGCCAGCCATGTTCCCAATCCACAGCCAAAATCAACCGCTGAATTTATTTTCGGCAATAATTCAAGAAGTGCCGACAATATATTAACGGCACTTTCCTTGCGCCAATCCGTTTTATAAAAATTATTGTTATATTTGCTTGTATCGACCACCACGGCAACCCCCTAAAACAGTTATGTTTGGATTTGCCGTTTCCCCGATCAATTTCAGAAAAATGGCACATAACATAATATTTTTTATGAAATCAAACAAAATAATATTTCTTGAACCAACTGCAGATAAAAATGTTACCCATTGTGCTTGTGATACGTAATGTGCCTTATTCTTTCTTTTCATATCATAGTCCAAAATTTAAAGTCATCAAAATTAATCGCATCGGTTACAAAAGCTGTCGCATCCATCCAGATTATTGAATGATGTATATTTCGTATGGTTTTTCTTAGCATAAAAGTGTTTCTGTTGCGATCTGTTAATTATAATATGGATCTATTATGATTTGCGTCTTTCATCAAAATACATATCTTACCGTTAGAGCGATATGGAAATTATGGCGACGCACATCATCATATGGTGGCACTTTACCATGAAAATAAAGGGGATTTAGAATTAAATTGTAAGCCATCTTACCACCGATACTAAGATTTTGCGTAAGATGGTGATGTGTGGTTAACCCAAATACAATGTTCGCCTTAAAACTTCTAAGGTATGCTCTATGATCGTGATTAGCAGGGGTGCTCCAAATTGCATGGTGGTAAATAAAATTATTGTCTGGATTGAAACGATGAATGAAAAAGGAAGATGTTCCCCTCGGGTAGAAAACCCTGAATTCAAGATATTGGGCATTTCCCCCTGGGTTAAACCCGTTCCCAATCCATTGTCCTCTATTTGTGTAACCATGAATTAACTGGTGGTGAAAGTAAAAGGAATATGGCCACAGGAAGAAAAATGTTTTTGACTTTTCCATGTGGCTCCATTCAAAAAGGATCTGCCCAAAAATATTGTTCCGCTCGGATATTGTCAACACCTTTCTTGCGCCAAGGGTAAAAACCATTGTGTGGTAAGGGTTCCGCAAAGATCCAGCCCATGGGGGAAGGGTTGCCGATCCTGCGGTGTAATCGTCAATCCCAAGTTCCCCGTAAAGCTCAAACCCAACCTGTGGGAATATCTGTGAAAACCCAAACGACATTTTCTGATCCTCAATAGTATTATCTCTACTTGGAAGAACAAATCTTAGATTCTCCCAAACCCATGGGACGAGCGCAACGCGATTCGCAAACAGCGTTAAGCCAGGTAGGAACGATGGCGCATACGCAAGGGCCAGTCCATGAAACATGGTATGGTTATTTGTATCGTCGCTGTCAAAAAAATTTGATTCCGTAAGCCGTCCTACCCATAAACGTGCCTCCACTTCCCCTATGTTCCAGCCAAGCCAGGGAAGTGTAACACGTTGTCTGCGTAAGCCTATGTCAACCCTGGGGTAAGTTGGGGCATTATTCGAGTGGAGTATTGAATGTAGATACGAAGGCCCAAGCCAGATTGCCTGTGTCCCAAAACCTACAGTCAAAGTTCTCCAAGTGTAACGAATTTCCGAATCACCAAAATCCCAGTCAAGAAAAGATCTGTCGCCAAAACGCTGTGGGGCATCAACGCCGTAACCCCAGAAGTAGCCGAATTCATTTTCAAATACTGACGGCAGTATGTCGAAATGGGCGTTCTGTGAAAATGCTACATGTGGCAGTAAGGTCAGTTCAAAGCCGTGGCCTTCAATCCTTACACCGCTTTTAAATAGGGTGTTAAAACCCCGTCCCTGCCAGAGTACGCCATCGTTCTGCCCGTAGGGTGCAGTAGTGTTGACCGACATGAAAAGTTCCGGGCCGTAAATTCTTGCGCGGAAACCACCAAGCAGGGGATGGAAAGTGCCAAACCTCTGTGAGCGCCATGGATGTTCCAAAGCCGGGTCAATCTCCCATACGGAATCCGACATTGTGCGAAAATTAAGATAAGGGCGTTGCACCAATCCACGCAAGGCGAGAAAATTAAAATACATTTCCTCGATGGATTTGACGGCTTCCTGTGCAAAGAGCGATGTGCAAGGAAGCGATACGGTAAATAGCAGGAATAGCAAAAGGCGTTTTTTCAGGTTGTTTTTGCAGTCTCTATTTAGCAAAATTTCCTCCTCCCTATTTGGACTTTGAAAGTATTTCCGTTATTTCGCCGTTTTCTATTCTTAACATGCGATCGCAACGTTCAATTGTACTAAGTCGATGTGCGATTACGATTAGCGTTTTGTTCTCGCTTGCACAGTATATTTCGTCCATTATTTTTTTTTCGGTTTCGTTGTCAAGTGCTGATGTCGCCTCGTCCAGAACCAAAATCTCGGGGTTATTGTACAATGCACGGGCGATACCAATGCGTTGTTGTTGACCGCCAGAAAGTTGTATGCCACCTTCCCCGACTTTTGTAGTAATACCTTCTTTTGTAAGAAGAAAATCCCAGACGTTTGCCTTCTGCAAGGCGGTTTTTATTTTTTCATCGTTCCTTTCCGAACCGTAGGCCACATTTTCCCCTACCGTTCCGTCGAAAAGATAAATGTTCTGGGGAATATAACCGATTTTCCGTCGCCATGAGCGTATTGTTTGTTCGCAGAGTGGCTTGCCATCTATGGCTACTTCACCAGAACAGGGCTTGAGTATGCCGATTACGATATCGATCAACGTCGATTTCCCCCCACCGCTCTCCCCGGTAACGGCAATTTTTTCACCTTTATATATGAATAGGGACACGTTGCGAATTACTTTGCCTCCTGACACATACTCAAAAGAAACATTGCGCAGACTGATTGCTTCGTTGAATGTAATCGGTTCGTCTCCCTCGTCTTCGTATGGCTGTCGAGTCATTTCGGCTATCGTGTCAAGGGAATGCTGTGAATAGGCAATAGTGTTAATGTTTTGAAGCAGTCGATTTATGCAAGGGAGTATACGATAGAGAGCAAGTGCATACATCGAAATTATTGGAATCACCATTGAGGCATCGCTATGTTGGGCTAAGATAACAAGAATTCCCGCAACAAGAAGCGAAAAACCTATACTTTCCAGTATGTTTTTGGGTGTTACGTTTAACGTCTCTCTTGTTATCTGTGCCTTTGCCGATTTCAATTTTTCTTTATTGTAATTGTTGATTAGTTTGTCTTTATTTCCCTTCAGTTTGACAAATTTGAAGTTGCCAAATGCTTCCATCAACACGCAAAAAGTTTTTTTGTCGGCCTCAAGACGTTTTTTTCCTATGGACTTGTTTTTTTGGATTAGTACCTTCAGAAATATAACGGCAAGAAAGGCAAGAACAAACGTGAGTACCAAGGTCATTTGCCAGTTGACGACTATCAGTACCGTGTACACCATGATAATGGTAAGTAATTCGGTAAATAATCGTAAGATACTCATGGAGGCAGCACTCAATTCCCGTACCTCACTGTTAATTATTCCCATAATCTCGCCTGAATTTTTTTGGACGTAAACAGTGTACGGCATGGAAAGAGTTACGCTGAATATTTTGGCAGAAAAGTATCTCAATAACATCATCGAAAATCTACTTATAAGATATGTGTGTATGATGCTGTAACTAGCACGGAATATGTAAAATACGATAATGGCAATGCCGAAGTAAATGATAAACATTTCTCTTTGCTCTATCCCTATGATGTCAAATACCCTTCTGTACAGGCCCGAATCAAGAAGGTCGGGGTTGGACGCTACCGAGATAAACGGCATGATTGCGGAAATGCCAATTGTTTCCACAAGCGAAAACCCTATGGTGAGCAGTATCAAAAGGCACCAGTATCTTCTGTGTTTCCTGGAGAGAAGCCCGTACAGCTTGCGTATGGCAGATAGAATGACGTTTATTTTCATTATATAAGAGATACTCCATGCATAAAAATATCTTGCGGCCGTTTCCGCCGTGAATTTCCTTTTTGACGCAAAGCTTTACCATTCCTCGAAGTATGAGGATGATTTTCCACAAACATCAGAAATAGCCTTGTCGCCGCCGAAACAGGCTGACCAGGTTTTGCATACAAGGATACCTAAGAAGGTTTACTCTTAAAGCTTTAGGGGTTCAAATTAATTCCAACCCGCAGGGGCTTTTCGGATATCCTTTGGGCAATCAGATGATCCTCATATATTCCGTTAAGGCATAGTATATTCCTATTTGATTTTTGTCAACCGTACATGGCCTATTTATACTTACAAACAAGGCTCAGGGGGACATGGGATATGGACGGGCGGGTCGTAAAGGCAACATTGGGGCAAAATATCAAGTTCTTACGTTCCCGGAGGGGATTTACCCAGGCCATTCTTGCCGAAAAAGCGGGTATTTCCATCATTTTCCTAAGTAGCGTTGAACGGGGGACGAAATATCCAAAGCCAGACGTTTTAGCACGTATAGCAATGGCCCTTGAAGTGGAAGTTTTTGAACTTTTCAAGGGCGATTTGGTTCCCTCCGACAGCAAAAAACTAATCAGCCAGCTTTCTGGGGACATAACCGAAAAAATCAATCTGGCAGTTGCGGGTGTTTTTAGGGAATATTTGGGTTAAACACAACATTGCCGTGGTGTTTTCCGCCCCTACCGAGGGAAGCGGCTTCCCCCAGTCCCTAGCGGCAAACACGAACAGACGTATCGCGTTCTCGCAGGCCTCCTCGCCGATCCCGCCAGACCCGCGCCGCATACGCAGGTCTTCTCGGACTCTGAGATGTCCACGGCGTGTTCCTCGTGGTGGAGCTTGGAGTCTGGCGAAAAAAAGTCGTGCATCCTTCGATGCAAAACCGAATCGACCTTGTTGCTTAGTACGACGATCATTATTTTCCTGGCCTTAAGTTCCGTAAGCAGTTCCTTTATGCCGGGATAAGGCTTGGAAAGACTCTCATCCTCGGGCTACTGCTCCATGAACCGTGCCGCACAGTCGCCAAGCTTTTGCGCATTTTCCTCGGTGTAATCCCCAGGGTTCAGATCGATGCGGATTATGGGACTTTTTTCCACTTCCATTCAAAGATAAGCAGGTTACAATTAACCCCGTTTTCAATTTTCGACAATTGCTGTTGGGTTATGCGGTACTTTTAAGCAAGTTCGCTTTGGGTTATACCCTGCCGTTCACGAGCCTGGCAATTACCAAGTCCAATTCAAGAAGATGTTTTCTCCCCTAGTTCACACCAACGGCTTGATTGATTAGAAGCCAGAAGCCAGGATTGCGTCATAAAGCTGAATCTGTACCCACAACTCGCTTGCGGAAAAGTCATTCCTGGAAAGGCTAGGGTCAGGCTCATGATGTTATTGTATTATCTTTTGGCGAAAGTGTCTAGGGTTTTGAAACAGGGCAACAGCATTTACTTTTGGTCAGGCAAAGTGCCACAGCGGCAGAGGCATTGCCTTTGCGTAATTGGTTTTTGCAGGCAGGCAATGATATACTTGATGTAGGAGCGAACTATGGGAGCACTGCCAAAAGAAGACGCAAACCGCCGTTTCACCTATGCCGACTACAAAGAGTGGGATCTTAAAGTGGGCGAACGCTACGAGCTTATCCGCGGCGAGGCTTTCGCCATGGCTGGGCCGAACACCAGGCATCAGGTTATTTCAAGGGAGATATTTGGCCAATTCTATGTTTATCTGAGGGGAAAGCCCTGCCAGGCATTTTTCGCCCCTTTCGATGTCCGGCTTTTCTACGAAGAAGAGCAAGGCGAAAACGACGACACAGTTGTCCAGCCAGATATCATGGTGGTTTGCGACAAGAGCAAGGTAGGCCCCGAGGGCATACGGGGAGCCCCGGATTTGACAATCGAAATTTTGTCCCCCTCAAACACCGCCATAGAGATGGCGGAAAAGCTCTGCCTGTACCAGGATGCCGGTGTGCGCGAATACTGGGTCGTGGATCCCAAAAACAACAAGGTCACTGTCTACAGTTTCCAGCCTGGCGAGATCTTAACCAAGATATACAAAGCCACCGACACGGTTCCCGTCGGGATTTTCCCCGACTTCGGCATTGCACTGGATCAGGTATTTGCCGAGAGAAGGTAATGTAATGGTATGTGAGAACCATTTCCGTGGGTTCTCCTATTTAGGCCTGCGTAAGTACACGAATGCCATATACTTAGGGGGAAGGAGGGGGAAAGAAGGATATCGCCGAAAAAAATACGCTGGTGCCCGAAATTTTTCCCCCAACCACTTGACCAAACTGTGTGTTTCCTGTACCCTTTCACAAGCTGTATAAATTTGCGGTTGTCCCTGGGAATCGAAGGTTTCCGGTATGCCCTTGTAGCTCAGTTGGCAGAGCATATCCATGGTAAGGATAAGGTCACCAGTTCGATTCTGGTCGAGGGCTTGCGAAAGTGCTTCGTGTTTGGGGGTGTGCCCCCTGTATTTGGTAAGAGCAAGAGGTTGACGTATGGCAAGCAAGAAGAACGTGGTTGAGCTTATAGCCTTGCAGTGTAGCGAGTGCAAGCGGCGTAATTACACGACCAGTAAAAACCGCCGGAATATTCAGGAAAAACTCGAATTTAGGAAGTATTGTCCTTTCGAGCGGAAGCACACGGTCCATAAGGAGACCAAGATAAAGTGATTCGCGGTTTTCCTGGGATGGGTTAAGCTTTTGGGAAAGGCTTATGTTGTTTGAAATAGGCGTATAGCTCAGTTGGTAGAGCGGCGGTCTCCAAAACCGCAGGTCGCGGGTTCGAAGCCTGCTGCGCCTGGAAGTGGCCTAGGATGCCGCTAAAAACGAGGAGAGCATGGGGAAGATAATTCAATTTGCCAAAGAATCGTATGCCGAGCTTAGAAAGGTGATTTGGCCTAACAGGGAAGATGTAATCAGCTCGGTAAAGGTCGTGCTTATTTCCACCGTTATATTGGCGGCGATTTTGGGCTTTAT
>Ga0209755_10006608_pt1 | contig 12773 bp, 12 predicted proteins | sample TergutCo191P1_FD_187301 | JGI IMG/M metagenome (GOLD analysis project Ga0209755, IMG submission 187301) | Cornitermes sp. P1 segment gut microbial communities from Petit-Saut dam, French Guiana - Co191P1 (SPAdes) (version 2) | ecosystem: Host-associated > Arthropoda: Insects > Digestive system... | reverse complement strand
TTTTATAGATGGTAAATTTTATGCTTATACCAGCGGATGGACCAGGAGGGTATCAGTTGATGTAGATGGAGGTATTGGGCTGGCAGTCAGCAATGATAACGGAGCGAGCTTTGCAAGATTGGGAGACGGTCCGGTTTTATCGGCATCGTTATATGAACCGTTTTTAGTAACAGATCCATTTGTTAGAAAATTCAACAACTCATACTATATGTTTTATATCTGCGGAGTTAAATGGAGTGATACTAACCCGCCTGAGAGAGTTTATAAAATATCCTATGCAACATCCTTAAATGGAATAGACTGGCAAAAATCCAACAAATTAATATTGTCAAATGTTTTAGGGGATAATGAATGTCAGGCGTTGCCGACAGTCATAGAGATAAACGGCGTTTATCATATGTATTTTTGCTACAGGGATATGATTGGTTTTAGAACAGAGACGGGTAAGGGATATAGGATTGGTTATGCTTATTCCAATAATTTAGAGAACTGGACAAGAGACGATTCTCTAGGCGGGATGATACTTTCTTCTACTGGCTTTGACAGCCAAATGATGTGTTATCCAAATATTTTTACAATTGATAAAGATGTTTACTTGCTCTACAACGGAAATAATTTTGGAAAAGAAGGGTTTGGTCTGGCAATATTGGAGGATGCAGAATGACCGAAAGAAATTACAACGCAGAACTAGTTGATAACAACGAGAGAAAATACGCATATAGCTTTGACTATGATGTAATGCATCCTTATATGTTAAAGTCGTTTTTGCCGTTTATTAAGCATAACGATGTTTTAGAGCTTGGTTGTTACCAGGGAGCTTTTACCAAACGCTTGCAAGATATATTTTCAGATATCACTTGTATTGAAGCTTCGCAAGACGCTATTGAAATTGCAAAATCAGTTTTGCGAAACGATGTAAAAATTGTTCATGGTACATTCGAAAAAGTAAATTTAAATAAAAAATTTAATAATATCATCATGACTCATGTTTTAGAGCATATAGATGATCCTGTTTCCGTACTGAAAAGAATAAAGAATGAGTGGCTTGCAGACAACGGAAATTTCTTTTTGGTATGTCCGAATGCAAATGCGCCATCTCGACAGATCGCTGTTAAGATGGGTTTGATAGAGCATAATTCCGCTGTTACGGATGGCGAAAGAAAACATGGGCATCGTATAACATATACTTTTGATACGCTGGAGCGGGATATGAAGCAAGCTGGGTTCACAGTCGTGCATAGAAGCGGCATATTTTTTAAAGCTCTTGCTAATTTTCAGTGGGATAGAATATTACAAACAGATATAGTTTCTAAAGAATATTTAGAAGGGTGCTTTGAATTAGGACAGCAATATCCTGATTTTTGTTCAAGCATTTTTCTTTTATGTAGGCAGTGAGGAGCGCAGTTTTAGTCATTAAACAGAATTCCGCATCATTTGAAGAATTACTTCGATTTTATGAGGAAACCACAAGCTTATTTATTCCAAACTTATACGAACTAGTAGAAAGTTTAAATGATTATGTAGATAAGTTACATAAAAATGCTATATTGCTTGAAGCATATAATGACAATACTCTTGTCGGTATTGTTGCTATGTATTTGAATGATTATAAAACAAAAATCGCTTTTATTTCTTCTGTTATAGTATCTGCAGAATATCAAGGAAAAGGAATTGCCAAGTCTTTGCTTGAATCTGTTATTGAGATGGCTGTATCAAAAAGATTTCTGAAAATCAAATTAGAAGTTTCTAAAGAAAATGCTAAAGCTATAAAATTGTATAATAAGCTAGGATTTGAGAATAGTAAAAATGGAGAAGACGCGATGGAGTTGATTTTATAACTGATGAAATACCTCTCCTCCCCACCAATTATAATTTATAAATACAGAAACATAATTACACACAGAAGGTTGTATAATTATGGATAAAAAAATAAATGTCTTGATTTTTCCGGCAGGAGAACAGAATTCAATAGAGCTGCATGATGCATTATCTGGCGTTGTAAACATAACTGTGTTTGGAGCGTCATCTATAGAACGACATGGAGAATTCGTTTTTGAAAATTATATAAACGGTTTGCCAATGATTAGTGACAGTAATTTTATTCCAGTGTTTAATGAGATATTAAACAAGAATAAAATAGATATCATTTTTCCAACTCATGATGATGTAATAACCTTTTTTGCTGAAAAGAAAGAACTAATAGAAGCATTTATTATTATGGGAGATAAAAAAACCGTAGATATTTGCAGACACAAGAAACTGATATCTGAAACATTTTCAGATTGTAATTTTAATACGATTACTTATGAATCCAGGGATGATATTACAGATTATCCTGTTTTTATAAAACCTGATGTTGGACAAGGTTCTGTAGGTGCAAAAAAAACTGAAAGTGCAAAAGAAATTCAGGCAATAGATTTTGATACAAATCTGATTTCTGAATACTTGCCTGGAAAAGAATTAACGATAGATTGTATTACCGATAAAAATGGCAATTTGAAATATGTTTCTCCTCGTTCAAGAGAAAGAATTTTGGCGGGTATTTGTGTCAGAGGAAGAAATGAGCCATTGACTAATGAAATACTGGATATTGCAGAAAAAATCAATGAACGGTTATTCTTTTTGGGAGCGTGGAACTTCCAAATAAAAAAGGATAATCATGGAAAATATAAGTTACTCGAACTGTCATCTAAAATAGCAACTTCATCTTGTTTAACAAGGGCCTTAGGTGTAAATTTGCCTTTATTGAGTGTATATACTGTATTAGGTTATAACATTGACATATTAAAACCTAAATATAATATATTAATGGAAAGAGCACTAATAAGCCGCTATAAAATTGATTATGAATATGATACGGTATATTTTGATTTTGATGACACTTTAATTATTAAGGAAAATGTTAATTTAATGGCAATTCGCTTTCTTTATCAATGTAAAAACAAAAAAAAGCGAATTATACTGCTTACTAAACATGAAAGTAATTTAAATACAAGCATGAAAGCATATTGTATTGATGAGAACTTATTTAATGAAATTATTCATGTTGACATTAATGCTTGCAAGGCAAATTATATAAATCCTTCAAAGTCAATATTTATTGACAACTCATATAAAGAAAGAGAGCAAGTTTATAATATTTTAGACATTCCTGTTTTTGATGTTGATGGCATAGAAACATTATTGGATTGGAAATGTTAGTCTTGTTTTAATATCTCTTAAATGACTCAACAAACATTAAACCAAAAAGATTTAACCAGAAAGGATAAGAATGTCTTCTTTAAAAAGCAAGGCTATAAGTGGTGTAGCATGGAATACTATTGAACGTTTCTCTGTTCAGGGTATTCAGTTTATTATCCAAATTATATTGGCTCGAATTTTAACACCTGAAGATTATGGTGTTGTAGCGATGCTTGCTATATTTTTAGCTGTTTCTCAGTCAATTATTGATAGTGGATTTACTTCGGCATTGGTACAAAAGATAGATCGTACAGAGGTAGATTATGCAACTGTTTTTTATTTTAATATAGGCATTAGTGTTATTCTATTTTTTATTTTATTTTTTTCTGCGCCATTAATTGCAGAATTTTATAAAACACCTATATTGTCTTCTGTTACAAAAGTCGTAGCCATTAATTTGATTATTAATGCTTTTAGTATTGTACCAAAAGCCAAATTTACAGTATTGATAGACTTCAAATCCCAGGCTAAAGTAGCTATAGTAGCAATTATTATTAGTGGTGCTGTAGGAATTTGGATGGCAAGCATAGGTTTTGGCGTTTGGGCATTGGTATTTCAAAGTTTGTTGAACAATGTATTAAATTCAATTTTATTGTGGATATTGTCAAGATGGTTTCCTTTACGTATTTTCTCATTTGATTCATTTAAAAAATTGTTTTTTTTTGGTTCAAAATTATTAATATCAGGTTTAATAGATACTATATTCAGAAATATATATACATTGGTTATTGGAAGAAAATTTTCTACTCAAGAAGTAGGTTATTATTCCAGAGCTGATCAGTTTGCTCAGTTTCCTTCAGCAAATATGACCAATATTATTTGGAAAGTCGCTATGACTGTAATGTGCAAGGAACAAAATAATGAAATTGTTTTAAAGTCTATTTTTAGAAAATTTTTGCGCTTATCCGCCTATATTGTATTTCCATTAATGATAGGCTTCGCTGTATTGGCTGAACCTTTAATAGTTCTTATTCTAACTGAAAAATGGTTATCTTCTGTTCGTTTTCTTCAAATATTATGTTTAGCTTATGTTTGGTATCCAATTCATGTAATTAATCTATCGATTTTACAAGCAAAAGGAAGGTCTGATATTTTTTTATGGATAGAAATATTAAAAAAAATAATGTGTATAATTGTTCTTATTTTTACTCTTTCATTTGGAATAATGGCTATATGTATAGGAATTGCTGCAACTTCATTTTTATCATTATTTATTAACCTATATTATACTAAAAAAATAATAGGTATTGGTCACTGGCAACAATTCAGAGAAATTATTCCTTCTGTCTTAATGTCATTTGTAATGGGAGGACTAGTATACTTATTTACAAAAATTGGTTTTACAAATTTAATTACGTTACTTGGTGGGTTTTTTATTGGAGTTATTTCTTATATTTTAGGTTCCATATTTTTTAAGTTAAAAGCATGGAATGAGATGTATGAATTATCTTTTGTATACATTAAAAAACTTTTATATAAGAGATAAAATGGTACTTTTAGCTCCAGTATTAATTTTGGTTTATAATAGGAAAAAACATTTATATAATTGTATAGAATCACTAAAACAATGTCGTTTGGCTGACAAGACAGATTTATTTATTGCTTCTGATGCAGGAAAAACAACAGATGATCAGATAATTATTCAAGATATTCGTGAGTATTGTGCAACAATTAAAGGATTTAATAAAGTAGAAATTATATCTTATGAAAAAAATTTAGGCGTTGAAAAAGCATACAATAATGCAGTAGATTATATTCTTTCAAAATATGATAGATTCATTTTTTCTGAAGATGATAATATATTCTCACCTAATTTTTTAGAATATATAAATGATGGGTTGGAATGTTATAAAAATGATAAACAGGTATTTGCAATTTGCGGTTATTGTCCTCCAATAAAATTAAAAAAATATACATACGATATAATTAAACACATTACCTGTTGCGTTTGGGGGATAGGATTTTGGAAGGAAAAATATAATAAAGTTGATTTTTTTATGAATAATTATCAACAACAAATATATAAATATATTAAAAAAGATTTAATAAAAAAACTCTCATTTCCTGTTTTTTATGAAATTGAAAGATGCATAAAAGAAAAAAAAGCGACAGGAGATGTAGCTATGTCGTATCATTGCTATATTAATAATATGTATAATATATATCCTAAACTTTCCCTGGTACGAAATATGGGGTTTGATGGCAGTGGTCTCCATATGAAAGAAAATCAAGGATTTGACGAACAGCATATACATGATGGTTTTTATAAAATTCAATTTATAAATCCTCCTCCTGAAAATAATTATTATATTGATAAACAATTTATTAAATTTATAATTGCACCGTTTTTAACAAATTTTGAAGTTATGATACGTCAGTTTAAATGTTGGTTATATCAATTTGATTTTATAAGAAATTTTTGGAATATAATAAAAAGGAAAAAATAAAGACATTAATAGTGATTATTGTATGAAAATACTATTTGTTACTTATCGTTTTCCTTATCCATCAGTTAATCATGCAGGCGGAGTTTATGTTTTAAATACTATATTGGCTCTAAAATCACGTGGTATTGATGTTGATTTATTGTCATTTATAAATAATGATGAAATTGAATATGCAGAATCAATGAAAGTTTACATTGATTCAATGATATTAATTCCTTCAAAAAAGTCATTTTATGAGCGTATACTTGATTTGATAAAATACCTATATAAACCAAAATTTGTTGTTGATGCTTATCAAAGGAAATTTATAAATGCCTTGATTAAGATGCAAAAAAAAACAACTTATGATATAATTCAATTTGAATGGACACAAATGGGGCAATATATTTCCTATGTTAAAAATCCTAATACTGTCAATATACTTACCGAGCAAGATGTGTCTATTATTCCAATTGAAAGAGATTTTTATAGACAGAAGGTAGGATTTAGAAAATTAAAGAAATTGTGGACTTTTATACTAATAAAAAGTTATGAACCATGTCTTTGTGCGAAATTTGATATGGTTTTTACGCTTTCTAAAAAAGATTCTGATTTTTTACAAAATATTAATCCAGATATAAAAACTATTGAATATCCTATACTAATAGCAAATGATACTCAGCAAACACCTATACCGGATAATAAAAATATTTTATATCTGGCACATTTAGGAAGATCTCTGAATATAGAGGCGGTAGATTGGTTTTATCATAATGTTTTTAAGGATATTCTAGACATATATCCAGACGCTGAATTTACAATTGTAGGTGCAGAGCCAAATGAGCGTATTTATCAGATAGCGAAAAATAAACAGGTTAAGCTTTTTGCTAACGTGGAAGATATTATCCCGTTTTATAAAAATGCCAGAGTATTTGTATCTCCCTTAAGAGTTGGCGGTGGTATAATTAAGAAAAATTTAGACTCAATGGCATTAGGATGTCCATTAATTACAACTACTATCGGAAATGAGGGAATAAATGCAGTTGATGGACATGATGTTCTGATAGCAAATACCAAAGATGAATTCATAGAAAAGTTAAAAAAAGTATTTATTGATTATGAATTTTGTAAACATATAAGTGAAAATGCAAAAAATTTTATCTCAGATAATTTTCATTTTAATAAAAGTATTGATAGAATTATATTGGAATATAAATCATTGATAAATGCAAAAAGATGAATATATGAATTATCCAATATTTAAGTTTAAAATGATAAATAAAGTTAATTTAAAAAGTATTTCATATTTTGCAAATGTTATTCTGTTATTTTCAGTGATATTGGATCCCAGTAATCTTTTTTTGGGGATTAAAGATATTGCTTTTATTTTTTTTGTTGCCGTAAGTTTTTTTGATGCCAAAATCAAGAATGTATTTATTCTTATAGCTTTCTTAACAATGTATTTCATTACGTTTACATTTGGTCTTTTAGCATCTCAGAAAATGGATCTTGATTTTTCATTTGCAACTTTAAAATCATTTTTATTTTTATTATATTTATTTTGGATGAATAATGATTATTTAGAAATATGTTCTATATTTTATAAATTGACTATAATTATGGGTATAATAGTTATTATTATTTATTTTTTAATGAACCAATCACTCATTTTGGAAGGAATAATATATAGTTTTATGGGTGAAAAAGACTTTTTTGTAACTGCAGGCAGACGAACTATTCTAGGAACAAAATTATTTTATGTCCATTATCGGTCTTCGGCTATTTGTGTTATATCACTGTCTTTAGCACTTTACTTTTTATTTTCGAGACGAAAGTTTAAATACTTCATTCATTTTTGTATTTTATTTCTATGTCTATTAATATCTGGTACAAGAGCAAATATGTTATCAGCCATATTAATCTCTATTTTTGTTATGTTATTTTATCTTTTATATAAAAAAAAATCAATAATGATATTCACTATTTTAATTAATTTAGTTTGTATATTTGGAAGTTTAATTATATTTCTTTTGTTAACCGAAGCTAATAGGTCTACACAAATTAAAATGGGTCATCAGGAATCAATGTTTTCAATTTTTTCTGAAAATCCAATCCGTTTTTTACTTATAGGTACAGGACCAGGTTCATTATATTATTCATTGGGATTTGATGGAATGACTCCTCAATCTGAATTAACATATTTAGAGCTTATCCGTAATTATGGTCTAGTTTTTACATTAATAATCATTTATTTATTTTGTATTCCTTTTATTAAAATTATAAATAATAAACAATATGATAAACTGTTGAAATTTTCATTGTTTATTGGGTATATTTCATATTTGTTCATTGCAGGAACAAATCCATTGTTAATTAATTCAAACGGTTTTATCGTTTTTTCAATTATGTTTTATATAAGTCAAAATAATATATTAAAAGAAATAAAATAAAAAAATTATTTAATATATCATTATCATTTATTTTAAATATGAACTATAAAATACTAATAGTAATTGTTTTTTATAAAGAATCGATAAAAAATTCAATTGCTTATAATTCTCTTTTAAAAGCCAAGCAATTATATTCTCATTATTTTAAAATTTATATACATGATAATTCTCCAGATAAACAAAATGTTATGGATAGTGATGTTTATTATATTCATAGTCAGAATAACGTAGGATTAAGTAAAGCATATAATAAAGCTGCAGAATATGCAAAAGAAAATAATTTTGATTGGTTATTATTGTCAGATCAAGATACATATTATCCTTTAGAGATATTAAATGATTATATAAAAGCAATAAGAAATAATCCAGAAATTAAATTAATAGTTCCTAAAGTAATAACAACCAATGGGTTGTTTCTTTCGCCGTTTAAATATAAACATAAAAGAGGAATCTCTCTAAAATGTATTTCCAGTGGTGAGTTATATTTAAAAGGACTTTCTGTTATTAACAGTGGAATATTAATTAATCTTGAAAGTTTTTTTAAGTGCGGTGGTTATAATGAGAAAACCCCAATTGATTTTTCAGATCATCAATTTATAGAAAGATTAAAACAAATTGAATCTAAATTTTATATAATTAATAATGAAATTACTCAAGATTTTTCTAACGAAACTAATGACATTGATAAATTGTACAATAGATTAATTAGAATTATTGATGCAGCAAAAAATTGCGAGCGATACAATATTTTTGATAATCTAGATTATTTTATGTTATTGTTACGACATGCTATCGCTCTTTTCATTAGAACTGGGAAATTGAGATTTATAAAATGTTTCATTGTAAATTACTGGATTGTATAACAAGAGTATGATATCAGTATGTATGGCCACCTATAATGGTGAAAAATTCATAACAGAACAAATCAATTCTATTCTTTCACAATTGCAAATGGATGATGAATTGATAATCTCTGATGATTCATCAACAGATAATACAATCGAAATAATTAATTCTTATAAAGATAATAGGATAAAGTTAATTGAAAACCAATCTTTTAAAAATCCAATCTTTAATATAGAAAATGCAATAAAAAATGCTTTAGGTGATTTTATATTTTTGTCAGATCAAGATGATATATGGTTACCAGATAAAGTAAATAAAACATTGAATTATTTGCAAAAATATGATTGTGTTGTTTCAGATGCTATAATTATAGATAAAAATTCTAATATTTTAGAGGAATCATTTTATAAAATTAATAAGACTAAAAAAGGCTTCATTAAAAATTTTATAAAAAATGGATATTTGGGATGTTGTCTAGCTTTTAAAAAAGAATTAATTAAATATATAATACCGTTTCCTAGAAATATACCAATGCATGATATATGGATTGGTTTAATATCAGAGATATATGGAAAAACAGTATTTTGCAATGATGCTTTATTATATTATAGAAGACATGGGAGTAATTTCAGTATGTCATCTGAAAAAAGTAAAAATAATCTATATAAAAAAGTAATATATAGGTTAATTATATTATTAAATTTAGTAAAACGATATTTTGAAGTTCGCAAAGTATAATTATGTATAATAAAAGAATAATATCAGCATCAATTGTTCTTTATAAATCAAATATAGATCAATTGAAAAAAAATATAGAATCTTTTTCTCCATCAAATAATAGGATTTTATATCTAATTGATAATTCACCTTCTAAAATTGATCTTCAATCAGTATTATCTAGGTATGATAATAACATACATTATATTTTTACAGGTGAAAATAGAGGTTATGGAGCTGGTCATAATATAGCTATTAAAATGGCAATAGAAACAAAAACAAATTATCATGTGGTTTTAAATCCAGATTTACAATTTAATCCTGAAATAATAGATGAAATTGCAGATTTTATGGACGATGATAAAGAAATTGGACAGATTATGCCTAAAATTTTAAGTCCAAATGGAGATATTCAATATTTATGTAAATTACTTCCATCTCCAACAGATCTTTTTCTAAAGCGCTTTTTACCGGAACTATTTTCCAAAAAAAATGCAATGCGATATCAATTAAAATTTACCAGTTATCAAGAACAAATGAATATTCCATGTTTATCAGGTTGCTTTATGTTTTTTAGAATTTCTGCTTTAGAAAAAATAGGTGCTTTTGATGAAAAATTTTTTATGTATGCAGAAGACTTTGATATTACGCGCAGAATGTATAAATATTTTAAAACAATTTATTATCCTAAAGTGACAGTTATTCACGAGCACGCGGCAGAATCATATAAGAGTATTAAAATGTTTTTTATTCATATTATTAATATTATTAAATATTTTAATAAATGGGGTTGGTTTTTTGATAATGAAAGAAAAAAAATTAATAAAAATGTACTGGATGAATTAAAATTTTATAGAAAAAGATAATCTTCTTTTATTATTGTTTTTATAGAATAGAATCGTGAAATTGTTTATTGTTTTTTCTCACCTAATATCATTTAAGGAGTTAAAATTATGAAAAAATTGTTTTTGTTGATATTAATTCTTTTTTTAACACTGCCGGTATTTGCGCAAATGGGAAACATTGTCATTCCTGATTTGGAAGGCTATGTAACGCTTAAATGCGATTTTCATATGCATACGGTTTTTTCAGACGGAACTGTATGGCCTACAGTGCGTGTTAATGAGGCTTACCGCGAAGGTCTTGACGCAATTGCGATCACTGATCATATTGAGCATCGTCCATTTAAGGCTGATGTTATTGGCTCTCTTAACCGTTCGTATGAAATAGCGCAGGCAAGTAACAGGGGTATTATTGTAATAAGAGGCAGTGAAATTACGCGAGGTATGCCTCCTGGACACTTTAACGCCATTTTTCTGAGCGATGCTGATGAATTAATGAAAGAAAATTACATGGACGTTTTTCGCGCAGCAAAAGCCCAAAATGCATTTATTTTCAGGAACCATCCAGGATGGATAAGGCAACAACCTGATGTTACTCTGTGGTGGACAGAACATACACAATTGTTTGAACAAGGTATGATGCACGGAATTGAAGTAGCAAATGGCGGCACTTATTTCATTGAAGCGCATCAATGGTGTCTCGATAAAAATCTCACCATGATGGGAACTTCTGATGTTCACAATCCAATGATGATTTTTGAGCCAGGAAAACACCGGACAATGACGCTTGTATTCGCGCGTGAAAAAACAGCCGAGAGTATTTATGAAGCGCTTATGGAAAGGCGAACCGCAGTTTATTATAATGAATTTATTATTGGCGAAGAAAAATATCTTAAGGAACTTTTTGAAAAATCTATTGATATAAACATTACAAAAAGCAGAAATACAGCGAATATAACATTCAATAATAAATCCGATCTTGTTTTCCATTTGAAAAAAGACAGCCATGATCCGCGGTTGACTTATTTTCGTAATACCGGGTTTACCCCTTATATAATTAGGCCGCAAAGCACACAGACAATCACAGTCAGACTTAATGATGGTATTGAAAGTGGAGATGTAAATTTTATAATCGAAAACTTTCTGACAACACCTGGTCAGGAAATGAAGTATACAATAGGAATATAGAAAGGTAATATTTACAAAAGATGATAATACCAAAGAAAGAATCTGATAAAATTGAGTTTAAACCTGTACTCAATAATATCGTGATAGAGACTTTAGTTGCTTTTAGCAATACCAAAGGTGGTACGGTCTTTGTTGGCGTTGCGGATAACTCAAAAGTTTCAGGTATATCCCTTGGTCAGGAAACACTGCCGCAATTCATCAATGAAATAAAAAGTAAAACCACTCCGTCAATTTTTCCTGATTCAGAAATTATTGACGCAGAAAAAGATAAAAAAGTTGTTGTTTTATCTGTTTCTGAATATCCTATAAAGCCTGTTTCATTTCAGGGAAAATATTACAAACGTGTTAACGCCTCAAACCACCTGCTTTCTGCAAATGAAGTAGCAAATATTCATTTTCAGACAATAAATTCAAGCTGGGATTATTTTCCGCATCAGTTAAAAACAATTGATGATATTTCTATGGAAAAAGTAAAAACGGTAATGGACATAATAAAAAAAAGGAATGTAAAATTTCAATTTGATTCAGAAATCGAATTTTTAACAAAGAACGAGCTTCTTTTAAAAGATAATCGAATTACAAACGGATGCTTCATGATGTTTTCCAAAGATCATAATAGGTGGTCAACAATTCAGATGGGGCATTTCGCGTCAGAGATTGTAATAAAAGATGATGTTGAAAATTCCAATGATATTTTGTCGCAGATTGATGAAGTTATGGATTTTATCCGTAAGCATATAAGCAAGGCATTGATAATAACCGACAAACAGATAGAAAATATCCAACGATGGGATTATCCGCTTGATGCGCTTCGTGAGATAGTGTTGAATATGATCATTCACAGAGATTATACAGCGGGAAATAACTCAATAATAAAAATTTTTCCGAATAGTATCCAATTTTTAACCCGGGTGTATTGCCGGATTCGATAACAATTGAACAATTACGTAAAAATGATTATGTTTCAACTCTGCGTAACAGGCAGATTGCCGGATTAGTAAAAGAGATGGGGTTAATAGAACGCTACGGTACGGGTATAAAAAGAGTGCGAAGGATGTTCGTTG
>Ga0209755_10006607_pt1 | contig 12776 bp, 15 predicted proteins | sample TergutCo191P1_FD_187301 | JGI IMG/M metagenome (GOLD analysis project Ga0209755, IMG submission 187301) | Cornitermes sp. P1 segment gut microbial communities from Petit-Saut dam, French Guiana - Co191P1 (SPAdes) (version 2) | ecosystem: Host-associated > Arthropoda: Insects > Digestive system... | reverse complement strand
ACCCATTGGTCCTGTTACCCCATCTGCTCCAGCCGCACCTGTTGGACCTGTTGGTCCTGTAGCTCCAGCAGGTCCTGTCATACCCACTGCTCCTCCTGCTGGACCTGTTGGTCCAGCAGGTCCCATAGGACCTTCCATAAATGGAGCCCCTACGGCCGTATTTAATTTTAATGCTAGTTGTTCGTTGCTATTAGCTGTTGCTGTTATAAGTGCTGCTACACTATAATTTATCGCTATCAACTCTTGAGTCGTGGTATTTGGATTATCAATAACTGCTTGTATTTTTAAAGCTTCCTTTTGCAGTATCTCAGATAGAGCCACTTCTTCAGCGGCAATTGATGAAATGACTTCTAAGATAGCTTCTTGTCGTGGGTCTATTGGCATAGTCTACCCCCTTTTAGTTTCCTGTTACAGTGGCTAATTTTTTTGCTAGGGCGGTATTATTGTTTGCCAATCCTTTTATAACATCAACAACACTATTGTTTATATCAATCAAATCCTGAATGCTAGAATTTGGATTATCTATAGTCCATTGAATTTTTTCTGCTTCTTTGTCAATTAAATCTGCCATTGCATCTTCTTCATCAGCAATAGATCCTATGAGGTCATTAATAGCATCCTCACGCTCTTGAATTTCTGTTGGATCTGTGGGCTCTTCACCAGATAATGCTGCCCCTAGCTTATCAGCTAGTGCATCATTGTTGTTGCCTATTTCTGCAATCATATCGCCAATGCTTTTGTTTATGGCAATTAGATCCGCAGGAGTAGTGTCTGGGTTTTGCAGCACATTATCTAATTTTGCGGTTTCCTTTGTAATAAGGTTGCCTAGTGCTTGCTCTTCTTTTGTGATTGAATTTATTACTTGCGTAATAGCCGCTGCTTGTGTTGGCATTTTTTCTTTCTCCTTTTTTGATCATTAGTTTTTAGACCTTTTAATAAACTTGATAAGCAAATGAAATAGGTTAATAACGAAGTAAATCTTTGAGGACAAAAGTGAACATATGAGAGAGACTATACTGTCAGTATTGCCAAGTAAATGTGAAAGTTTTGAACCAAAAAGATACTGCTATACATTCTCTATTTTATTTTCACATCAAGTCTAATAACATAGTATGGGCACAAAATAATTTTGGTGCATATTATGTTATTGTAAATATACACAACATAGGAGAAATTTTATGAGTGATAAAACACAAGCCTTATTGGCAGTTATAAATTCCATAGCCGCCGAGCAAGAAGCAATAGCTCGCTTAATAAACAGCGAAACAGCAAAATTGAAAATAGCTATTGAAGACTTGATCAATGGCGAAATTGCACCTAGAGCGGAGGAGTTGTTGCTAATGCAGGATATATTAAAAAGCATAACAGGGCTGATAGAGGGCACTACAAAATTAGAAGAAAAACTAACAGAAAAAATGGATATTGCAACAAATCATCTGCCCCCAGATCCACCATGCCCAGAGTGCCCGCCTTGCCCTAAACCACCTTTTCCAAAACTGCCATGTCCAGAATGTCCAGAGTGTGTAGAGTGCCCAGAATGTGCAGAGTGTCCGCCTTGTCCTTCACACCCTAAGTCGCCTCGTCCACCAAAACAACCGTGTTCATCACCTCGCCCCACACCACCTTGCCCACCTCAAAGAAGAACTCACAGCTGTTTCTCTTCTGGTTTTTTAAGCTCTCTGTGTGCATGTTTATACCGCCGCCCATCTAACGAGCGTTGCAATTGCAATAAATGCAGATCTATGGAGTATTAAAAATGATAGAAATAAGCCTTTGTATGATTGTAAAAAATGAAGAGGCTGTCCTAGAGCGCTGCATAAAAAGCGCTCTAGGGATTTTTGACGAGCTTATTATTGTGGACACTGGCAGCAGCGACAATACTAAAAAAATAGCAAAAAAATACACCGACAAGGTATATGATTTTGTTTGGGTTAACGATTTTTCGGCAGCCCGCAACCATTCATTCTCTAAAGCTAGCAAACAATATATAATGTGGCTAGATGCTGATGACATTATACTGCCTAAACATAAGGACAGCTTAATCGCCCTTAAATCCTCTTTAGACTCCTCTTATGATATTGTTGCGCTAAAATACGATGTAGCACCTTCTTTGCAATCAACAAGAGAGAGAATTTTTAAGCGTAGCAAAAACTATCACTGGTGCGACCCTGTGCATGAATATATTCCCCTAATTGGCAACATTTTTTATGCAGATATTGCTATAAATCATGCTCCATATAAAAGAGAAGCTGCTCACTCTAATCGCAATATAAAAATCTATGAAAGTGAGCTAGCAAAAAAAGGGGATCTAACCCCTAGGGGCAAATATTATTATGCTAGGGAATTAAAAGACCATCAAAAATGGAGCAAGGCTATAAAATGGTTCAATCTTTTTCTTAAAGAGAACAAAGGCTGGCGTGAAGATAACATCGCTGCTTGCTATAATCTTGCAATATGTTATAACAGGAAAAAAGAGCCTCAAAAGGCTCTTGATGCTTTAATGCGTAGCTTCAATTATGATGCTCCACGGGCAGAAATCTGCTGTCAAATAGGGTATCACTACAAAGATAAAGGCGATTATAAAGCCGCCATGTCTTGGTTTGAAGTTGCACTTAATCTTCCACTCCCAAACAATAGTGGATTTATCTTAAAAGATTATCTAGTCTTTATCCCAGCCATTGAACTAGCCGTCTGTTTTGATAGACTAAAGCAGTATGACAAAGCCAATGCCTATAATGAAATTGCCGGCAAAGCAAATCCACAATCAAGTCAATATCTAAAAAACAAAAAATACTTTTCAGCAAAAATAGTTATGTAAGTTGTTGGATACCCAACTGCTGACCTAGCCACCTCCTAGGTGTTGTGAGGTCCGACAGTAGAAGCAGATAGCATCATATATATTGCTTGGCATATCGACTTCTGACTAATTCCACCGCTCCGCACTCTAGGTTTCGCATAAGGTAGCGGTGGCTGTGGCCTATTTTGACATGGCTTTCTTTTGCTACAGCAGACTTGCCGTATTTAACGCTCCGCGGCGGCGGCAAGTGATCATAAGTTTCAATCACTTTTTGACTCTTGTAATATTTTGCTTTCAGCATCACTTGATTATCTTGTAGTCCATGACATTTGCATTGCCACCAGCATCGCAGTCGGCAACAAAAGCAGTACCTACAGCAACAGTAGGTACAATGGCAACAACAGCTATTGTTACTATTCTTGTCAATCCAAATAGATATTATACTACCTGTCAACGCAAATATACTAATAGCAAGCATTGGCAAAACAATAATTAAGGTCATTAGTTTTTTCATTTTTCTCTCTCTTGCAACTTCTCTCTTAAAAGAAAAAAAGTGTGGCTCAATTATGAAACAAACCATCCAATGGGCATCTCCAATAGATAATTAAAAAATCCAAAGCACAATTATTGGCTTGTGATTTAAGATTTCATAATTCTTGAAATAGCAACACAGGATAGAATATACAATATTTCCACTTAAAAATCCATTGAATAATTTTTCATGTCCACCTTGTCTTTTATAAATCCTATACCCTCGTCTTCTAGCAGTTTTCTGTGAGTATCTATTCCGCCAAAGGCAAAAGCAGGGCTTAGGCTGCCGTCCTTAAAAACAACTCTATGGCATGGTATGTTGTCAGGGTCTGGATTTTTATGTAATGCAAACCCAACTTGCCTAGCACACCTAGGATACCCTGCAAGTCTAGCAACCTGCCCATAGCTTGCAACCTTCCCCTTGGGGATATTTTTTACTACCTCATAAAAATCTGAAAACATGTTTTACTCCAATAATAAAATATCACAAGCCACAATAGTTTGCAAATCAAATAAATGCTTCTTTTTAACATTCCAATACAATATCCGTTTTGTGCTACACTAGGTAAAATAAATTAGGTTAATCAATACTACAATCTGTTAGAAACTGCAACCCTTCCATTTTTTATCACTACCTCAACATAAATAAACTCGCTTTTGCGTATATGCTTCTCAAAATAATAAGTCCCCTCCGCATAATCAATAAAATTAAATCGCCTACTAAATCGTCTCATCCTAAAAATATGAGTGCCATCAAAAAGTGCACCAAAACTAATTCCAACATAATCCATTACCTCATTATTAAAATTATACCAATCATGTGATTCTATAAAATTAAATTCATCATCGCCATAATACTTGATATAATATTCTAGTGCAAACAAAGTGCAATAAACATCTACTATAAATCTTTGTCCAGTGAAAGTAGGATAACCCCAATGATGATGATAAGTGTCTATTATCTCTACACTTTGAATAGGGGGCAACTGTCCAGCAGTTATTGATATATTAATATCCAAATAAACAAAATCTGAATCCCTAGGCGTATAAAGCCGCCCGTTTTGATAATATATTTCACTAGATATGTGTTGTGCCCTTATAGTATTCAGTCCGTTTGTAAAGTTAAAAAGATTCATGTTATAGCCCGAGCCTCCTGGCAGCTCAACCAATTCAAAGCTGTCAGAACCAGCACGCCTGACAGATACCTCCACAGGTGCAGAGGTAGTTGACCAATAGATATCAACACTTATCCACCAATGCAAAGGCTGACCAGACCCAGGACCAGAATAATGAACAGAAAAACCTTCGGGTGCACCCCTTTGATGATTAGCACTCCTATGCACATAAAGATCATAGTATGCAAACTCTGAATTTGTATAATGCACTCTTATTAAATTATTTTCATAAGCATAGTGTCTATAAGGCTCACTGCCGGGGGATGTAATATTAAACACCCTAAATGTATTAAGTCCAGCACTAGGCCATATATTAGGGCTTCCGCCGCCAGTGCCTCGTCTAATATTTATCCAAGGCTGAGCCCAAAACGCATGATAAAGCACAAAATCATTTGTCTGCCCTCGCCTTAAATAAACAATAGGGACTCCTCCGCAAATTGCCGCATTCCAGGCAATGCGATGTCCATCAGGTGAGCCATTAGCTATAAACTCAAAGCCATATGGAGCTTGCCGCTGCCTTGTTTCATGGGTATAATTTATATCAAAAAACCCTATGTCAAAAACCGAATACAACTCGGCAACAATATTGATTGGTCTAACCTCTCGTATTCGTATCCAGTTAATTCCTAATAAAAGCGGCAAATCGTTTATGTGTATAAAAGATTGATTAACTTGTCTGACAAAAACAAAATTATCAGAATTTTCATTCAGAATATAAATTCTAAAACCATCATTTATTAAACTACTCAGATTGTCCCAAACAAGCCTATGAGCGTCTTCACAAATATGAATATCGTTAGTTCGTGTTAAATTATCTGGATTGATTGTGCTGTTATTATTATTGTTATTGTTGTTGTTATTATTTGTTTTTGGCAGGTCGCATCCTAAAAAAGAAAAAACGATAAATAATGATAAGGTGAAAAATATCATCGGAACAATGATAATACATCTATTAAATTTTTTAAGTGAAAACATCTATTTATTATAGCTTAGAAACAACGTGTTTGTCAAATATTTTTTATGTTAGTTTAGCAATGTAGTGGTATATTTAATTCGTTTATAAAAGCTGTTATTTCTTGTGCGATTTTGTCTGGGTAATAGGCGTGGATGAAGTGGTTGCAGTCAAGGTTTATGTGTTTTGATTTATGGAAATTTGATAAGAAATCTTTGTGTAGTTGCAATAATTCACTAGGATTTTTTCCTGCGTTTTTGGCGGCGTCTATTAGGTCTGAACTAAAAAATAGGATGGGGAGGTTTGCAAGGTAGGGCTTACTTCTTATGATATTAGCATTTTCAGTCATCATTTTAAGCTCTTTTACCATGTTTGTTGTCATAAAGCGGTTTCGTATTATTTGTAAATATGTTTCTCTATCATGGTCGGTAAGTGAGGGGTGATTAAATGACGGCAACTTTTCTGTCAGTTTTATTGCACGCTTTTTAGATATTTTTGTATTTTTGAATATAGATGAATAAAGCAAAACAAGTTTCATTATTAGGGGGATTCTTGTTATATCTACGATAGAAGGGATTGTCATGTCTAGTGATATGATGGATTTTATTTCATCGCTATATTTTTGTGCCCAATGCAATGCCTCTAGTCCTCCGTATGAGTGTGCAACCAAAATATATGGCGGAGAGATGTTGAGTTTTTTAAGCATTTCTCTATTATAATGGACTAAGGTATCAATGTCACTTGGATTGTTTGTGATATCGCTAAAGCCATAGCCTGCTTTCTCTAACACCACAATCTTGAAGTTGTCAGTCAATAATGACCAAAGCGGCTTAAAGTCTAGCACAGGACTTGGCACGCCCTCTCCTGCCATAAACACCAGCGCATCCTCTCCTTGCCCTTTTACAAACACATGATAGCTATCTCCATCAATAGAGACAAACTCCCCCACCACACCTTTTTGAAACTCATTATCTTTTTTAGATTTTCTGCTCATACCTATATTTTGTGCAAAACAAAAATCCCTAACAAAATAATGCTAGGAATTTTAATATCCATAAAATGGGGAAGTAATCTATCTCCTTGTATAGCGAAAACTTCAGTGTAAATTTTGGGAAGTGAGGAGTTAAAAAGATCGTCTTTGCGAGCAAAGCGAAGCAATCCAGCATCAACATAAAGACATCTTTATTTTTAAATCTGGATTGCTTCACATTTGTTCGCAATGACATAGATGGTGTCGCAATAGAGTTGTAACGAAATTAGAGTTGACACCTCGTAGGGGCTTATTCCCGAACGCCCGATGCTCCCACTAATCTGTATGTTTTTACTATAAAAGTGAGGTGGGCGAGAGCTCATTGAGTTCCCTACATGGCGGCTAATTCAACTCCGCTACAACTCTAATGACGATGCGACAAACTTTAGGCGGCTTTTTCAAGCGGTATGCGTTTTATCATGATTGTTTAACCCCTATATAATTTTTCTCTGCTTGCGATAGATTTAGGACATTAAACCAGTCGTCTATATAATCGGCTCTTAGGTTATAATGTTTTAGGTAATAAGCATGCTCCCATGCGTCTATTAGGATGATTGGGGCAAGGTTTTGAGACAGCATTGTGTCTTGATTTGGAGTGTTTATTATGTTCAGTTGTCCGCTTTGGTCGGTGGCTAGATTTGTATATCCTGATCCAAATACCGCCAGTACTTGCGTTTTAAATTGTATTTTAAAATTGTCAAAACTACCAAATTGAGTGTTTATTTGACGCATTAGATTTGGTGCTGCTGCTTGATTTTTTTGAGTCGCATCATTAGTCATTCCTGCAAAATACGCATTGTGATTATACACTCCCCCAGCGTTGTTTTTGACTGCAGTCCTAATTTTTTCTGGCACTAAATCATTATAATATAATAGCTGCTCTAAGCTCCACCCCCATAATTCTGGATAATCCTTTAAGGCGGCATTAAGATTATTTATGTAAGTTAATAAATGCCTGTCATGGTGCAACTGCATAGTCTTTGTATCAATAAACGGCTCTAAGGCATCATAAGCATATGGAAGCGGCTTTAACTCAAACGGATAATGGTTGTTCATGAAATTTAATTTCCTCCAACCATCAATATATGTTCTTTTAGGGTTTAAAGTGCAAATTTTCCATGTTATGCGTGACTGAAAGACGGAGTATAGAATACCCCTAAACAAGGTATTATGCGTGGTATAACATGAGAGAATATGAATAAACTACACAAAAAACGCCCTATCACAAACCCGACAAGGCGTTTTGCTCTTTGCAACTTTCAACATCTAGCAATGAAAAATATTATTAGCAATTTCATCAAGTTGAAATATCATACAGCTATTTGTAGGCTTTTATTGTTAGGCTGAATATCTGTATATCACCGAAAATGTCATTTTATTGATTATGCAAACTGCATATTAAAACACATAAGAATTGGATAAAATACTATAATGCAAGAAGTTTTTAAAATATTGCTTTTTTCTTTTATCGCTATCGCATATTTATTTGTAATGGCAAAGCTATTAGGCAAAAAGCAAATAGCTCAACTGGATGTAATTGACTATATGCTTGGCATTGCGGTTAGCTCTATTGCCGCAAACATGGCAACAGATATGTCGGGCACTCCTTTTTGGCATTATCTTGTCGCCATGAGCTTTTTCTTTTTGCTAAATCTATTAATAATTTTCTTTGAAAGAAAGGGGCGCTTTATCAAAAAACTTCTAAAAGGCGTTCCGCTAATGGTAATATATGAAGGCAAAATAAATTATAAAGCGCTTAAAAAAAGCAAGATGGATATAAATGATTTAATGGCAAAGAGCCGTGAAAAAGGCTATTTTGATTTATCTCACATTGAATATGCCGTGTTTGAAAACAGCGGAGCATTAAGCATTATGCCAAAGGGCGTGCATAAGCCTGCAGTTGCACAAGATGTGCATGCGAAAATCAAGCCCGCCAAACTCCCTTGCTATTTGGTTGATGACGGAAACATAACTTATTCTGCTTTAAGAACAATTGGCAAGGATGAGGATTGGTTGTATAAAAAGTTGAAAATTAGCGATAAAAAAGAACTAAAAAATATCATCCTCGCCATCTATGATGAGGATAAAGATACGATAGCCGTGAGCAAGAAAGACTAGCCACTATGCGTACACCCTAGATATAAATTGCAGGCATAGGGGCTATATTCATTAGCCCTGCCTTTTGGTTCATAAATCACACTCATACTATCTCACTCCCTATCGCTTGCTTCTTTCTCTGGTGGCTTTATCCAAAATGATTTTTCTTATCCTGATATTTTTAGGCGTAACCTCTAAATATTCATCATCGCCAATAAACTCTAACGCATTTTCTAAACTCATTTTTTTGGGCGGAATAAGCCTATACGCATCATCAGATCCTGATGCTCTCATATTTGTCAATTGCTTTCTTTTGCACACATTTACCACCACATCGCCCTGCTTAGGATTCTCTCCCACCACCATTCCTGCATAGACTTGCACCCCAGCCCCAATAAACAGCGTACCACGCTCTTGCGCATGATTTAGCCCATACTGAACAGCCTCACCTGCCTCCCACGCAATCAAAGACCCCGTCTGACGCCTTTCAAAATCACCCTTATACTCTTCATATCCATCAAAAATCGTATTAAAAATCCCTTCACCCTTTGTGTCCGTCAAAAACTCTGACTTAAATCCAAAAAGCCCCCTTTGAGGAATCTTAAACTCTAACTTCATTCTTGCCCCCACCGCCTCCATTTTAATAAGCTCACCTTTTCTTGTGCCCATCTTGTTCATAAGTGCACCTACACTTGTGTCAGGAACATCAAAAACCGCACGGTCAATAGGCTCTAACCGCTTGCCGTTTTCTTGTTTATATAGCACTCTTGGCATACTCACTTGAAACTCATAGCCCTCTCGCCTCATATTCTCAATCAAAATAGACAAGTGCATCTCGCCCCTGCCTGCCACTCTAAATGCCTCGCTTGTAGCAGCGTCGCTTACTCTTAAGGCAACATCTTTAAGCGTCTCTTTTTTTAATCGCTCTCTTAAATGCCTACTCGTCACAAACTTGCCTTCTTTTCCAGCTAGCGGCGAATCATTTACAGCAAAGGTCATCTCAACGCTAGGCTCACTGATTTTAACAAAAGGAAGTGCCCCATTTTCTAAATCTACTGCACAAATCGTATCCCCGATTGTCACACCATCAATACCAGACAAGCACACAATATCGCCTGCGACTGCAGATTCAACAGGAGTTCTTGTTAGCCCATCAAACTGCGACAACGCTGTTATTTTCATTTTTTTTGGCGGCTTTAAATTAAAATAATCGCACAAAAGTGCTTGCTGACCTGTTGTCACTTTGCCCTGCTCTATGCGACCGATTGCAATCGTTCCTAAATAGTCACTATAATCTAACGCAGAAATAAGCATTTGAAGCGGCTTTTGTTCATCGCCTGACGGAGGGTCAATGTGACTGATGATTGTATCAAAAAGCGGCTTTAAATCTGTGCCTTGCTCGCCCATTTTAAGTGTCGCTGTGCCTGCTCTCCCACTACAATAAACTATGGGGCTGTCTAGCTGCTCATCAGTTGCATTTAGCTCCATCAATAATTCAAGTGCATCATCCCCCACTTCAGTCAAGCGTGCATCGGGTTTGTCAATTTTATTAATAACAATTATGACTTTCAATCCTAAATCAAGTGCCTTTGATAACACAAACCTAGTTTGCGGCATAGTCCCTTCAAACGCATCAATCACCAGCACCACGCCGTTTACCATTTTTAATACACGCTCTACCTCACCGCCAAAATCTGCGTGCCCTGGAGTATCAATTATGTTAATTTTATAATCACCGTATTTGCACGAGGTGTTTTTTGCCAAAATAGTGATGCCACGCTCACGCTCTAGTGCATTACTATCCATAACCCTGTCTGCCACGGCTTGGTTGCTTCTAAAAACACCGCCTTGCTTTAGCATAGTGTCAACTAGTGTAGTTTTTCCGTGGTCAACGTGTGCAATAATCGCAACATTTCTTAAATTATCATTCATCTTTATAGTTTTTCCCTAAAAAATTTGTGTTTGTTTTTTTCTGCTTAAACTGTTTAAGCCACATTATAACACAAAATTTTAAGCTTGCATAGTCATTAAATAGCAATTTTTTGATGTTCTTAAGAAAAAATACTTTACAAATCATGCTATTTAAGATTGCTTAAAAACTAAAATTGTTTAAAAAAACAAAAAAGCCGAACCTTTAAAATAAAAAAGGTGTCCCAACGAGACACCTTTTTTGTCAAAAAGTCAGCTTTTAATATGAATTTCAATTACCTAAGTTATAGCCACAGCCAAACTCGCACCAGTCAATGCTCCCCACAGCGCCCCCTCTAGCACATCTCCAATCCCCCCACCACCAACTGCCGCCATCACTCCTCCCATCACAAACCCTGTCACCGCTCCCTTTCCTGCCACCTTTAGCATCGGCTTTATCAATAGCCCCTTACTCAGCACCGCCGCCACCACAAACACCGCCACGCCTATCCCTATAATCACGCCCCGTATCCAAGGGCTGGCTCGCCCTAGCCAAAGCAAAAACCTGTTCCAGCCGGACAGCTGCCGTGTGTATGTTGGGTCGTGCGACAGCGGCATCGTCGTGAAGATGGTATACATCGCCGCCACCAGTGCCACTGCGTTGTTGGTCGCAATCCCATACCTGTTTAAACCGTGCACCACGCCCGCATTGAGCAGCAAATTCTCTGGATTGTCCGCACTCACATAGCCGCATATCATCGGGTCATAATATCTGCCGTCTATATAATACCAGTTGGTTTAGTGCATTTGTTAGATCGCACCCATATGCTTTTTACACCTAGTGTAAATCATAGGCTTAAAATCTCCTAAAACTTATGCTTTATTCCACTCTGTTTCATGATAGCATTGGCAGTATGTCTAGATTTGATTTTCGAATCCACAGTAATATGACGATTGGATATAGGACTATACCATATATCGTGGTCACCTTTTCCATGCCTAACAAAATGACATCCATTATCTGCCAAAACTTGTCTCACTCTTTTTTCAAACTCAGCCATTGATGCTCACCTCTTCAAATCTTTCCGACCTAAAATACATGGAAACAGTTTCACCTATCCCACCATTAAGTTGCAAAATTTCTGGTGCAGCGTGTCTCACACGCTCTATCAATGCATCTAATGACCCAGACTCCATAACCAAACCCATTAAATCTTCACTTGTAGCAGTCCATACGCAAGCCTCGTTGTCCCATGTTAAATCTATTTTTATTTTCATCATGTTTTCTCCGCCTTTTATTTTGTATTTATCAACAGCATATCACACAAAGAAAAAGATGTCAACTATTTAAGTGACACCTTTTAACTTTAAGTTGTAATTAGTCTAGTTGTGGAAATTCTCGGTTCGGGTCATAATATCTGCCGTCTATATAATACCAACTAGTCTCAATTGGGCTGCGTATGGTATATAGTAAAGCAAGCCCAAAACACCCCAAGATGAGATGTTTTGGTAGACTTTGCTACTTTATTTAGAAGATTTTTTCGCACGATTTATAATTTCTTCCAACTCTTCTCTTTTTTCAGGTAATAATCTTGAGAAATAATCTTCATCTGTCCATTCAACATGATAGTCGGGCATGCTTTCTTCTAAATCATTATAGGATAAGTAGTAGTCATCATAACCTATATCTAATTCATTTGACCAATATGGGACACTGTACTGATCTCCCAATTGAGTAACAGTCATTTCCCAACCAGCATACTCCCCATCGATTATTTTTCCAATCTTATTAATCGGTATCATTAAAAACTCCTTTTATAACAACAATCTTATATGATTATTTACCACCATATTTTTTTTAGCAGTCGAATTAACAAAGACCTCTAAATGAAAGTGCGAGAAATGAGGCTTATGCGATCCTAGCATTGAAGCCGCATCCATTCTAAATTGATGAATATTACCGCCAACTTTATTCATAAAAACATCTCCTCCACCGTGTGCTTGATGAGTTGAAAACCCTTTCTGCACAAATTTTTTCCCCGCCATTCTTGCTTGTTGTTCTGTCAAAGCAAAATTGCTAGTTATATTTCCTTTTCCGGCTAAAGTTTCTTGGATTACGGCATTAACAATCTTCTTATTAGCTACATGTGCTTTCAAAAACTTAATCGTCCCAACAACCCCAAACACAGCCACAGCCAAACTCGCACCAGTCAATGCTCCCCACAGCGCCCCCTCTAGCACATCTCCAATCCCCCCACCACCAACTGCCGCCATCACTCCTCCCAT
>Ga0209755_10006606_pt1 | contig 12776 bp, 8 predicted proteins | sample TergutCo191P1_FD_187301 | JGI IMG/M metagenome (GOLD analysis project Ga0209755, IMG submission 187301) | Cornitermes sp. P1 segment gut microbial communities from Petit-Saut dam, French Guiana - Co191P1 (SPAdes) (version 2) | ecosystem: Host-associated > Arthropoda: Insects > Digestive system >... | reverse complement strand
GGAATATATCCTGGGCCATTGTCATCCCCTGGGTCGTCGCCGCCCAGCCTGTCAAGGTATGGAGCCGTCGTCAATATAGGGCCCATGTGGCCTTGCCCGTCGGTAAGCCTTAATCTGCCGTCAACGATCTCCCATGCCACCGAGCTGGACATGGGTCCGCCATGCCCGGCACCCAAGTCTATGGTCATGGTTAGCCTGTTTCCGTCTACCGACCATTCAACAGGGGTGCCTTGAAGCTCCCCGGTACCGTCGGCATTGATCGTTAAGAATGCGGTATCTCCAACCCCCCATTCACCTACAAGTGCCGTAGGAATATATCCTGGGCCATTGTCATCCCCTGGGTCGTCGCCGCCCAGCCTGTCAAGGTATGGAGCCGTCGTCAATATAGGGCCCATGTGGCCTTGCCCGTCGGTAAGCCTTAATCTGCCGTCAACGATCTCCCATGCCGCCGAGCTGGACATGGCCCCGCCATGCCCGGCACCCAAGTCTATGGTCATGGTTAGCCTGTTTCCGTCCACCGACCATTCAACGGGATTGCCCTGAAGCGCACCGGTGCCGTCGGCATTGATCGTCAAAAACGCGGTGCCTCCCACCCCCCATTCGCCCACAAGTGCCGCCGGAATCTGTCCTTGGCCGGGGCCTCCCTCGTTGCCACCGCCCAACCTTTCAAGGTCCGGCAAGGCCTCCAAAAGCGGGCCTGTAATGCCCTGCCCATTCATAAGCCTTAATCTGCCCTCAACTATTTGCCAGAGTGCCGAGCCAGACGCGACCCCGCCATGCGCGGCGCCCAAGTCCAGGGTCAGGTTCAGCCTGTTTCCGTTTACCGCCCATGTGGCGGCGTTGCCGTCGAGCGTCCCGGTACCATCGGCATTGATCCGTATGAACTCGACATTGCCGGCCCCCCAACTACCGACAAGTTCCGCAGGAATATGTGCTGGGCCAGGACCAGGGGTGAGATTGGGGCCTTCTTCCTCGTCATTACTGCCGAACAGCGGGCAGCCGGCAAACAGGGCCACAAGCGCAAGGCAGGCAATCGCCATACTGGTTTTGAACATCGTCTTCATTTTTCCTCCGTTTAATGCGTACCTCTATCTATCCAAAAGAAACCGAAAAAAAGATTGCCCTACCAGGACGGGGGTGTCGCGGGATGTCATCCCTATGCCAATACCAAGCTGGCCTAGCCAGCTATCCCCCCAGCCCCACAGCGTGCCGTTTTCCCTTATGCCCATCGTGTGCTGCTCGCCTGCGGACACGGTCGCCCAGTTTGTATCCGTCCCGATTCGCACGGGGCTGGTGCGAATGGTTGTCGTACCGTCGCCGAGTTGCGCCCATCTATTGTCCCCCCAGGCCCATAGCGATCCATCCGCCCTTATCGCCATTGTGTACGCCGTATTTATCCAGGGGCAGCCACCTGCGGACACGGTGCGCCAGTCCGTACCTGCCTGCATTTGCACGGGGTTGGTGCGGATGCTTGTCGTGCCGTCGCCAAGCTGGCCAAATTCATTGTTCCCCCAGGCCCACAACGATCCATTTTCCCTAACCGCCACAGTGTGTCCGCCACCCGCGGATACATAGGCCCAGTCCGTTGCGGTCCCGACCTGCACGGGGCTGGTGCGGAAGGTTGTCGTGCCGTCGCCAAGCTGCCCATAACCATTCCATCCCCAAGCCCACAGCGACCCATCATTCCTTATGCCCATTGTATGAATGCCACCTGCGGACACAGTGCGCCAGTCCGTCGCCGTCCCGATTCGTACTGGACTGGTGCGGGTGCTTGTCGTGCCGTCGCCAAGCTGGCCACCCTCGTTGTCCCCCCAGGCCCATAGCGATCCATCCGCCCTTATGCCCACGGTGTGGAAGCTGTTTGTGGATACGGCAATCCAGTCGGCATTCATCCCTATTCGGACAGGGCTGGCACGGTTGGTTGTCGTGCCGTCGCCAAGCTGCCCAGACGAATTCAAACCCCAAGCCCATAACGAGCCATCTTCCCTTATCCCCACGGTGTGGGAGCTACCCGCGGACACTGCAAGCCAATCTGCACTTGTCCCTATTCGGACAGGGCTATAGCTGGTGCTTGTCGTGCCATCGCCAAGCTGGCCGGACGAATTCGATCCCCAAGCCCATAGCGATCCGTCCTCGCGGATTGCCACGGTGTGGAACATGCCAACGGACACCATGGCACGGGAAGCGGTAACCGCCCTAAACGGCAGGGTGTTGTCCGTGGTATGAATATTGCCACCGCCATATCTGGCTAGACCCCCGGAAGCAACAAATAGGGACGCGCCCACCGTCGCCATGTTTCGAAGGCCCAGCGGATGATCCATTCCGTAAATCACGCCACCGTTCATGGTAAACATGCCATTAAGGGCGACATACACACCGCCCCCGTATCGGGCGGAGTTGTTCGAGATTATGCCACCGTTCATCGTAAAGCTACCCATCCCGCCCACATGCACGGCCCCACCCCGGACCTCGTTATTCCCCCTGTTCCCGGTCAGGGTAACGCCCTGGTTCATTACCAGCCCCGCGCCATCGCTTACCCTGATTATTGCGGTGTTGGCATTACCGTCGCCACCGCCAATGGTAATGCTGCCGGTCATGCCTGGCCTTCCAAGGGTAAGGGTGCCACCCAACACTTCGAACGAGCCTCCCCCAGATGCCCTGGTGATTCTTACCTCCCTGTCGGAAGCAAAAACGATATGCCCCATAATGCCGTAAATGGTGGAGACTTCCATGTCTTCTTTTATCAGAATGATTTTCGCATTGCCGGCATACGCGCCGATCCTGGATATGGCTTCGTTAAGTTGATAACGATTGTAAACACCAATCGCGCCGGTCATTCTGATTATCGCGGGTTGGTTTCTTCCGGCAATGACCTCGATGGGATCTACTGTGGATCCAAACGCCCGCACCATTGTCGCGGAGGTAAAAACGTTGGAATTACTGTACATATCCGGTCTTGGGCCCACGGCGCGGGCGCCGACGTTCCAGGTGCCAGGCGGTACCGCAATGGTTGCCGTGCGACGGCCCGGCGAAAGGGTAGAGACGATGCGTTCGCCACCGGAACCTGTCAAGGTTATTATGTGGGTCATTTGGTCAATTTCGCCGGGGTTTACAGCGACCCTGCCGGTCGTGCCAAGGGATACGGTTATGGTTCCTTCGCCACTGTCGCTCCAGGGGCTAAAACAGGCGGTTAGCGTTGTTATGCAAAGCGCCGCAAAGAGGGCGCAGATCCTTTTCATGTTCCCTTCCCTTATTGCTCGTAAATTATTGTGAAGTAAACGCCCATGCCGGTAGTCGCCGGCATGGTTGCGGCCATGGTTTCGCCCGATACGCCCACACCTACTGGCGCGGGCGGGGAAAGGGCTTGGAAAAAGTTTTGCAGGGGATCGGCGATTCTGCCATTAGCATCCACGAAGCTTTCGCCACCGGCACGTACCATTACCGGCGCGCCCCTGGCGCCCCTAAGGCTGACGGCACCCTCAAGCACCGTGATGCCGCGCGTGTCAAACTCGAAGCTGGTTCCGCGCACGGAAGCGACGGTGCTGGGCCCCTGCACGGAAAAACCCGCCCTGGCTCCGGCGGGGGGTCTTAGGTCTACCCTTACGCGCCCAGCTTGCAGATTTATGCTGGTGCTTTCCGCACCCGCGACGACACTTATTTCCGCAAGCGAAAGGCGGGTCAAAGGGCGTACGATAAGCGTGGCGCTTCCGACCTCGATTACGGCGCTGCTTCTAAAGCCGGTGGAAACGACGGTATCCCGCGCGACCAGGCTTCCGACGGTGGCTGGGGCGAAATCGGCGTCCCCGGCATGTCTTAGCCCGACTTCGCCGCTTAATTCCCGGACAAACCCGTCCTGGGGAAAGGCATACAGGGCGCAGGCCATCAAAACAGCCACCAATAACACTTTCTTCAGTGGGGGCAAAATATATACTGGGAGGATAGTTGATACTACTTCTTGAGAGATGTTATACTGCCCGAAGCCCGAAGCCCGAAGCCCGAAGCCCGAAGCCCGAAGCCCGAAGCCCGAAGCCCGAAGCCCGAAGCCCGAAGCCCTATTTCTGTCCTTTTCCATAAACCTTCAAGCGGGCGATTTTTGTTTTCGGAATGCAAGGCAACGCAGGACAATCGTTCGAATGGCACCCAACAAGCGTGGATTATGACTGCCGCGGGCTTTTTTGTCAAGCGGGCACTTGACAAAACCACGCGCTTTGTGTTAGTCTCGAATAACAAGATTAGCCTGGAAAAACAATCTTGCATTCCATGAAAATCGTCGTTTTAAGGAGCGAAGGCCACATTGAAAGCCCTGGACATTATAGTGCTCATCCTTGTCTTGCTGGTGCTTTCCATAGTATCGCTGTTCATTGGGCCCATGCCCATTCGCAATATTTTTGATATGTCCTACCAGGAACACATAGTGATGTTCGCTGCCAGGGTACCCAGGCTAATCACGATTATCGTTTCCGGCATGGGCATGAGCATCTGCGGGCTTATCATGCAGAGCCTTACCCGCAACAGGTTCGTGTCCCCCACGACGGCGGGCACGATGGACGGGGCCAGGCTTGGGGTTTTGGTGTCCATGCTTGTTATGGGTTCCGCCAATCTGTTCTGGCGTACTTTTTTCGCATTCGCCTTTACCCTGCTTACCACGCTTGTCTTCATAAAAATGCTGGAAAGGATTAAATACAAAAACGTCATTTTCGTGCCACTTGTCGGCATCATGTACGGCAATATCCTTGCCTCCATCACGATGTTTTTTGCCTACAGGCACGACTTGGTTCAAAATGTTAGCACTTGGCTAATCGGCGATTTTTCCGGGGTCTTACGGGGTAGGTTCGAGATGATCTACATAAGCATTCCCTTGGTCATACTAACGTACATTTACGCCAACAAATTTGTGATAGCCGGTATGGGCGAGGATTTCGCGAAAAACCTTGGCCTAAATTACAGGCTTACCATGAACATAGGGCTTTGCATCGTTTCCGTCATTGCATCGATAGTGTTGCTTACCGTTGGGATCATCCCTTTTCTGGGTCTTATCATACCCAACCTTGTAAGCATATTCTGGGGGGACAACCTTAGGAAAACCCTGCCCTACACCGCGGCTGGTGGCGCGATATTCCTTCTGGTATGCGACATAATAGGCCGCCTGATCATACACCCTTTTGAGGTGCCGATTAACCTTACCGTCGGTATTATAGGCGGGGCAATATTCTTGTGGCTCCTGTTAAGGAAAAAGACCCATGGGTGATAAAAAGGCGCGTGTCATATTCTTTATGGTTTCCTTTATCGCCGTCGCTGCCATTGGCGTTTACGTGCTTGACGGCGTGGGATCGATGTCCGATCGTGCAAGGCAGTTTATCCTGCCACGAAGGTTGATGGAAGTTCTTGCCATATTCCTGGTGTCCGTTTCCGTCGCGTATTCCTCGGTTATTTTCCAGACGATTACAAACAACCGAATACTGACCCCAGGGGTTATAGGCTTCGAATCCGTTTACATGTTCATACAAACCGTTATCGTGTTTCTGTTTACCAGCGGTTCGTACTTCATAACAGCCACACCCAACTTTCTGCTGTCGGTCGCGGTGATGATGCTTTTTTCCCTGCTGATTTACCAGGTAATGTTCAAAAAAGGCGAGGGGAAAAACATTTACTTTTTGCTGCTTGTGGGCATGATCCTTGGCACCATGTTTACAAGCTTGACAACTTTTATGCAAATGCTGATAGACCCGTCGGAATTCCTAATCGTACAGGCCAGGATGTTCGCGACTTTTAACGCGATTAACCAGGCGTTGATTTTAATTTCCGTTGTGGCGGTGGGGCTTACGGTGCTGTACAGCTTGCCGATGGTAAGGTATCTGGATGTAATGTCACTTGGCAGGGAAACCGCCATTGGCCTTGGGGTTAGCCACTCGAAACTTAGCAAGCGGTTTTTGTTTGTCATAGCGGTGTTGGTATCCGTGTCTACGGCGCTGGTTGGGCCTGTTACATTTTTGGGCGTTCTGGTAACCAACCTTACCTACCAGCTTATAAAGTCGCACAAACATGTGTACATAATCCCTACCTGCGTGGCGGTTACTACTGTTGCATTGGTGGGCGGGCAGTTTCTGGTTAGCAGGGTTTTCAATTTTTCCACGACCCTTAGCATAATCATTAACTTTATAGGCGGCATCTATTTCATTTACCTGCTGTTAAGGGAGAACAAATCATGGTAGCGATTAAAGCGGTTTCCAAGTCCTACGGAACCCACCCCGTGCTTAAAGACCTGTCCCTGAATATCGAGAAAGGCAAGATAACATCGTTCGTTGGGGCAAACGGTACCGGCAAAAGCACGCTCTTGTCGATTATTGCCAGATTCATAAAGGCGAACAGCGGAGAAATATTTCTGGAAGGCCAGCGCATCGACAGTATCAAAGACTTTGACATGGCAAAAAAAGTTGCAGTTTTGAAACAAACGAACAACGTTCACATAAAACTGACCATTCGCGAGCTGGTGGGCTTTGGGCGGTTCCCCCATTCCAAGGGAAGACTTACCAAGGATGACAAGGCCGCGATAGACCAGGCGATTAAGTACCTTGCGCTGGAGGAAATACAGCACAAATATATCGACGAGATCTCCGGAGGGCAAAGGCAGTTGGCGTTTATCGCGATGGTCGTGGCGCAGGACACGGACTACATACTTCTTGACGAACCCCTTAACAACCTGGACATGAAGCATTCCGTGCAGATAATGAAAACCCTAAGGCGACTGGTTGACGAGCTTGGCAAGACGATAATCCTGGTCATTCATGACATAAACTTTGCCTCGTGTTATTCGGACAATATAGTCGCGCTGAAAGGTGGAAACGTGTGGAAGCACGGCAAGGCAAGCGAAATGATAGAGCCGAAAAACTTGAAAGAGATTTTCGGCATAGATTTCAACATCCAGGATATCAACAACTGCAAAATCTGTATGTATTACAGATAACAGTATCCGCTATTCCCCAATAACCACCATCCGCCCGTCAGTGGCAGGGCTTATGCTCCCCCTGGCCTGAATGTACCCAATCACCACGCAGGACATGAGCATGGACGTGTTGAAGGGATCCCTGGCCCTGGTAAGCACGGCGTAGCCGTCGCCACCCGAAAGGAGAAAATCGTTGGTGGTAAAGCGATAAGTTCTGTTGGGATCAACCGGCACCCCACCTATCGTAAGGTTCGTGATGGTCCTTTCCGACAAATTCAGGGTGTAGCGGACCTCGCTGGAAAACTGCGGGAAACCGCCGTTACCCTGGGGTATGGTAGCGATAAACTCAAAAAGCTCGATAACCTCCAAACCAGAAAGGGACACTATGTGCAGGAAGTTTGTGAAAGGCAGCACCGTAAGGATATGCTCGCGCGTTAGTTCCCCAGCGGGCAATTCCGTGCGTATGTTTCCACCATTGACGAAGGCAAAATCAAGGTTCTGGTTAAGAACGTTACGCATGTACCAGGCCATACCGTCGGCAATCATGTTCCCAATGGCGGTTTCCCCGTAACGTGTTAGGCGGTTGCCAAAGATGAAGGTGTCGGTGGCCTCCCCAACCACTTCCCCAAGGGAGGCATCGGCTTGCTCCAGGAATGGGGTAAGAAGAGCCATGACTTCCACGTCGGGCACGAAGGCATGGGGGCCTATTTCCACCAGCTCCCAGTCAAACCCAGCGATTCTTCCGTCCACGATGGAAATGCTGGCCTTCCCCACATACCTACCCCACTCGTGCGCAGTAACAATAAGGGTGTTTCCCACCTGCATTGGGGCGTCGAACCTGGAATGGGAATGGCCGTCCACAATAATATCGATTCCAGGTACCGCGGCGGCCAAATCGGGCGAGATAACATGGCCGTCGCGTTCCCTCACGTCGCCAAGATGGACAAGGGCAATCACGATGTCCACCCTCTCCCTGTTCCGCAGCCGATTTACCGCATCCCTCGCGGCCACGATTTCGGGAATAAAGTCAAGGCTGTTGATGAAGGCATCGCCCTCGCCGTGTATATCCAGAGTGCGAAGTGTGGTAATACCGAAAATCCCAACCCTGAACCCCTCGAAGTTTCTTACCAGGTACTGGTATCCCCCAAGGAACCCGCCACTTGCGGTTCTTATGTTAGAGGAAAAGAAGGGAAAATTAGCCAGGGCTATCTGCCTTTCCAGCCTTTCCCGCCCACCGGAAAATTCGTGGTTGCCGAAAACCATCGCGTCATAACCCATAAGGTTATAGGCCAGAATGTCGGGTTCTGCAGCAAACATATTTGAAAGGGCCGAACCAGTGTTTAAATCCCCAGCGTCAAGCAAAAGCACATTGGGGTTGGCCTCTCGCACGGATCGGACAAAGGTCGCCCGTTCCGCCAGGCCTCCCCGCCCGTCTACCGGCATCGTCGCCCCGTGGTGGTCGTTGGTATGAAGCAGGACAAGTTCGTAAACCATGCCCGCCTCTCGCTGTACCGGCCTTGCCCTGGTTGCACAGCCAGTCATTACAAAAAAACTCGCAAGCGTCACCAGAAAGAACAGCATCGTCGTCTGTTTGAAAATTCTCATTTTGGTGCCTCCAATCCCAATTATAGTCATTTTTTGGTTTTAGGCAAGAGCTTTGTCTTGCCCCGTCGCCTGTTTTTGATATAGGCTGGGGACATACAAGGAGAAGGGAAATGCACAAACATCATGAAGAATCCATTGAAAACATGGTTAAACATTATCGGGAGGACGGTGGGATTGAGGCTTTGTTCCTAATAGGTTCCGTCGCCACTGGAACGGAACGAGCGGACTCCGATCTTGACGCGCTGGGAATTATATCAGAGGAATATTTTGCAAAGAAAGGGCCCTTGGAAGTGTGCCATGGCAAATGCACATACAAGGGAGGGTATTTCGATATGCACTATATGACCCGCGCGAAACTAGAAGAAATCCTTAAGAGCGGGTCGGAACCCATGCGGAATATGTTCTCTTGCGCCCGCACCCTTTACTGCAACGACCCCGGCCTGCCGGAACTAATTGCGAAAATCCCGGCATTTCAGAAAAGCGAGGCCCCAGAAAAACAGCTTCGATTTTATTGCACGTTCAAAATGTTTCACACCTATTTTTGGGTTTCCTGCAAACCAGAAGGGTTTATGCGGTTCCATGTTGCAGGCGGGATCATCTACAACCTTTACCGTTTGATTTTGATTGAGAACGAGATGCTGTTCCCATCCGTCCGCAAACTTGAGGAATACGTAATCCGCGCGCCCAACAAACCTGAAAGCATTGTTGAAAAATGCCACAGGCTCATGGGCACCCTTTCGGACAGAGATTGCCTGGATCTGATTAACAGTTATGAGGCCTGGACTTCCTTCGACTACCCAAGGGAACACCATGTTGTCATGAACAACCACAGCGATCCATACGACTGGGGATGATCATGAATGTTGCATATTAATTTTTTCCTTGCCTTTCGGCAAAACAGGCGTTAATTTATAGTGACAAACGTGCTCTAGTCCACGGTGCGGGGGCAGTATGCTGTCCATAGCAAGCAACCGGCAGGAGGGTTACTGTATGAGATCGTTTACTAAAATCGGGATTGAGTATTCGCATCGGTTTTTGGGCTATGACGGGGAAGCCCAATATCTTCACGGCCATCACGGGGAACTGACTCTAGAGGTCGAGGGTGAAGTTAATGCCTCCAATGGTTTTGTCACACCTTGCAATGACATCAAAAGGATCGCCTGGGATTACCTGCAGAATTTCGACCACGCCTTGATTTTGCAGGCAAACGATCCCCTTCTTCCAGAGATTCTGAAAGTGTACGAAAACCAGGGTATACGAAATGGAGCCCCCGCCAACAAGACGATGGGCTTACCAATCGATATCGGGCTTGCCAAGGCGTACCCCGAATGTCGCCTTGTTGTGGTCAAAAAAGTTGCGACATGCGAAAACCTAATCGAGCTGTTCTATTCCCTTCTCAAAGACAAGCTGAACATCAAAAAAATGACTTTTACTTCCGGCATGAACGGCGCTTGCGCTACTTATTAAAACGCGAAAAATTGTGGCCCCAATCCTGGTTTGGGGCCACGGTTATTTATTGGCCAATCCGTCGCCGGGCTTCCACTACGCTAATTCCCTTGCGTCCCGCCCAGTCCTTTAGTTGATCGTCGCCAACGGTTCCCGCACCAAAATAATACGCAAAAGGGTTTGCAAAAACCATTCCGCAAACCGAGGCTGCAGGGCTAATCATCGCGGAATCCGTTAGCTTTAGGCCACAACGTGTTTCCGCGTCCAATAATCCAAAGACGATTCGCTTATCCTCGTGGTCGGGGCACGAGGGATAGCCGAAGGCGGGGCGTATGCCCAGCGGGGTTTCGGCAAAACCCCATTCCTGCCAAATGCGATGGTGGACTTCCTCGGCAAAAGCTTCCGCAAGCGTGTTTGCCAGGGTTCCCAGAAGCAGGGCGCTGTAGTCGTCCTGGCGACGGCGATATTCATCCGCTATCGCATCAAGGCCAGGGCCAGCACTAAGCGCAAAAAGTCCAAGCCAGTCATTGGTAGGGGCGAGAAAATCCGCAAGGCATGGGTTCCACCCCCGGGGGGGTATTTTATTTTGATTTCGCATAAAGCACAAACGGGTATTTACCTTCACGATATTCGCGTCGGTTATGCTTTCGACCACAATGTCGTCACCGTCGGCAATGGCTGGAAAAATTCCAGCAACCCCGCGCAGTTTAAGCAACCCTTCGGCCCTGGCTTTTTCCAAAAGCGCGCGAGCGTCTTCCAAGACGACCTGCGCGTCCCCCGGCGCGGTATCTGTCGGCACTTTTCCCATCTCCCAACTTCGCAAGAATGCCTGCCAGTCAATACGGCCAATGACAGGCTCCAAGGGATAATCGTTTAAATCGATAATACCTTTGTATCTTGGGTCAGTCGGAGTGTATTCCCCTAAAGGAACCCTGTTGGCCCTGGCCACCTCAAGCGATACGAGTTCCAAACCGGACTTTATCTCGGCGTGACGTTGGACCGCATCACTATAGCTCTTTTCCAGGTTATGCAAAAACTGCGGACGCTCCGTGTCGGAAAGAAGAGCACGAACTGTTTCGGCGGATTTTCCCGCATTGGGGACATAAACCACCGGGCCCGAATACTTCGGAGCAAGGCGCAAGCTCGTGTGGACAAGGCTTGCAGCCGCCCCGCCGATAAGCAGCGGTATCTTCATTCCCCGTTTTTCCATTTCCAGTGCGACATTCGCCATCTCGTCCAACGACGGGGAGATAAGCCCAGAAAGGCCGATTATCGCGGCCTGTTCTTTTTCCGCAGTTTCAACAATCTGCTCGGCAGGAACCATTACCCCCAAATCGATAAGCTGATAGCCATTACAGGAAAGAACCACGCCGACAATGTTTTTGCCAATATCATGAACATCGCCTTTCACGGTGGCAAGGACAATTTTTGCCGAAAGCGAACTACCGGCACTTGTCCCCGTGTCCACCTCGGACGAGACGTAGGATTCAAGCGCCGTGGCAGCTTTCTTCATCACCCTTGCACTACGAATCACCTGGGGCAGATACATGGTCCCTTCGTCGAAAAGCTTTCCCACTTCTTTCATGCCATCCATAAGCGGGCCTTCGACTATCTCCAACATGGATTTCGCCCCCCCCCCTGCAGCATTTTCACGCAGTTCCAGTACATCCGCCTCGATAAAGTCATCAATACCCCGTACCATTGCGTGAACAATGCGGGCTTCCACGGGTTGATTGCGCCAATTGCCAGCTTCCGTTTCCCGTTGAACATGAAGCGTAGCAGGCGAGTTTGTCTGTTCCGCAAGATGCAAAAGCCGATCTGCGGCAGTTGGGCCACGGTTAAGGATTACATCCTCGATAGCAGCACGAAGGCTTTCCTCGATTTCGGTGTACGCGATAAGCGTCGCTGGGTTTACGATTGCCATAGTAAGCCCCGCAGCCTGGGCATGTTTGAGGAAAACACTATGCATGGCTTCCCGCACGTGATTGTTTCCCCTAAAACTGTACGACAGGTTCGATATGCCGCCGGAGATATTAGTGCCGGGACAATTTTCCCGAATCCATGCACATGCACGAATAAAATCAAGGGCGCAAGAATCATTTTCGCTTATCCCGGTTGCAACGGCAAGAACATTCGGATCAAACACGATGTTTTCGGGCCAAAAACCGTTCTCGACAAGTAGCTTATAGGCTCGCCCAGCGATTTCAATTTTCCGCTCAAAACTTACCGCCTGGCCTTTCTCGTCGATTAGCATTACCACGGCAGCGGCACCGTAACGTTTTACAAGCGAGGCACGGCGAAGGAATTCGATCTCGCCGTCCTTTAGGGTTAGGGAATTCACCAGCCCCTTGCCCTGCAAACGCTTAAGACCTGTCTCTAGCACGTTCCACCGGGAACTGTCAATCATGACGGGGATTTTGGCAATATCCGGATCGGAAAGGGCGAGGTCCAGAAATGCTTCCATCGATTTTTCGGCGTCAAGCATGGCGTCATCCATGCCCACCCCGATGACTGTCGCGCCGTCGTCAATCATGCCACGAACAAAGGCAAGTGTCTCATTGTATTTTTCCTCTCTTATCAAACGCAGAAATTTCCTGCTACCCGCAACATTTGCCCGTTCCCCGATTAAGACAAGAGGGGTAGCGCTGTTCGTTGAGAGGGGCTCCAATCCAGCCAGCCCCCCCTCCCCTCCTCTGGTGGCAGTCTTTGGGGCTATCCTTGGTTTATACGCCACAGCCTTTGCAGCAATAGCTTTAATGTGCGCGGGTGTGGAACCGCAGCA
>Ga0209755_10006605_pt1 | contig 12778 bp, 11 predicted proteins | sample TergutCo191P1_FD_187301 | JGI IMG/M metagenome (GOLD analysis project Ga0209755, IMG submission 187301) | Cornitermes sp. P1 segment gut microbial communities from Petit-Saut dam, French Guiana - Co191P1 (SPAdes) (version 2) | ecosystem: Host-associated > Arthropoda: Insects > Digestive system... | reverse complement strand
CGAGCTCCTGCGCTATTCCATTGACCTGCGCTCAATTACCTCCGGCACCGGCTCGTTCGGCGTGGCCTTCAGCCACTACGGATTTCCGGCCGCATCGCCGATGAAGTCATCAAGGCCGCCGAAGCGTTTAAGGTACAGGAAGAAGACGAATAGTTTATGCTGCAAAGCCGTATCCATGGGTGCATGGGTACGGCCTGTATTTGTGCCCTGCTTTATTCACTCAAAAATAATCCCCAGCCAGTGCTCGCCAGCGCTCATCCCCTGATCGATAAGCCCGATGCCGACATCGGCGGTGGTTTCGGCCACAAGGAAGGGGCGTCCGTTCACTTCAAAACGCGCGCCGCTTCCGGGGAGTTCGGCAAGGCCCATTGCGTGACCGAAATGCCTTGACACCATAATGCCCGAAGGGATATTCGCCTGGCGCAGAATAAGCGCCCAAAGCATGGCCCTGGAATCGCAGTCGCCCCTGCCTTCTGTGGCGGCGCTGACAAGGTTGACAAAGTCGCTGCCTTCAAAGTCCCGCTCGTAGTAGAATGTCTGCACCCAGCGCAAAAGGCGTTCGGCAAAGTCACGGTCGTCCCCGGCCGGCATATTCAGCCGCCGCTCTACCTCGAAAGCAATATCGGCCAGGCGGTAAACGGAGTCCCGGTAAATGGCCCGGTAAAAGCGCTGCCAGGCTTGCTGCCAGTTGGGCGCGTTAAGGTAGCGGTGAAGCAAAAGGAATTCCCTGTCCACCAGGGATTGGGCTCCCTCGGCATCTTCGGCGAAAATCTCAGCCTCAAAGCCCAAGCCAAAAACGGGGGCGCGCACCCTTGTCTGCCGGGGGTAAAGGAACTCGGTGATGGGGCCGGGGGCGTATCTGTCCTGCGCTTCCGGGGCGATGGAATTCAGGGCCGAAAGGTGAAAGACAAGCAGGTCTTTTTCCTCTGGCCCGTAGGCAAGGGCCAGGAGCATGGGCGGAGGCCCCGATGCCGCCGCGTTCTCCAGTTCCACGGCGATAGCCCAGCCGGACATGCGATTGGGCCTCCCGGCGGCATCGGAAAGCGAAAAGGCCAGTTCAATAACATACACTTCTCTTCCCCTGAACTGAAAGGAATCCACATCGCCGGAGTTATTCAGCCTGCGCTGCACATCCTGGACAAGGGCCGCAAGCGAAGCATAGTGCGTGCCGCCTCCCGTGTGGTAAATGATGATATCAAAGTTCGCCCCCTCGGCATTCGCGAAAGAGAACCTGTCCCTCCCGTTGCCCCCGATAAACTCATAGCTTAGCGGAAGGTCGATACTGAACCCCCACGCAGGAGAATGGATGGGGCCTGAATGAATGAAAGAGCAGAAACATACAAAAAGCACAGGCAAGAATATTTTTTTGACGTTCATATACTTACGGTAATTCATGTACCGCCGCTTGTCAAATGGGATTCGCGGCGGGATTGTTGTATATTTCGCCTTCGTGTACTATAGCGTATGCCAAAAGAAAAGCGGCTGTGCGTACTGTTTGAAAACGACTCCTGCCTTATCCTGAACAAGCCTTCGGGCCTAGCCGTACAGGGCGGAGAGGGGGTGGGCGTTTCCCTTGACTCGCTTTTGTCAGAGCACTACCCCGTGCGTCCGCTTTTGGTTCACCGCCTGGACAGGGATACATCGGGGCTAATTCTTGTCGCCAAAACCAAAGAAGCCGCCGCCGGGTTTTCCGCCCTTTTTGCGGGAGGGCAGGCGAAAAAGGGCCGCGTCCTTGTCAAGCAGTACCTGGGCGTGTGTTCGGGCGTACCGGAGCCGGAGGAGGGGGTCATACGGCAGAAGCTCCAGATGAAGGGATTTCAATCCGGCAAGGAATCAGAGACTCGATATAGGCTTCTTTGGACAGGCTTCTCCGGGGAGGTTTCCTGCTCGCTTCTGGAACTGGAACTCGGCACCGGCCGCATGCACCAGATACGGCGGCACCTTGCCGGCATAGGCCGCCCGCTTTTGGGAGATGACAAATACGGGGATTTCTCCCTGAACAAAAAGCTCCGGAAAGCGTGCGGCTTAAAGCGTCTGCTTCTTCACGCCTCGCGCCTGCTTATCCCGCCTGTGCCGGGGTTGCTCCCTGAGGGCCTGGACATCACCGCGCCTTTGCCTGAGTATTTTTCCCCGTTTACAAACCCCTGAACGCTCGCTCCTATTCGGCGAATACCCGTTTCAGGGAAATCTCAAGGCCCGGCAAAACCGCGACCGGGACAAGGTCTTCGTTTTCATAGGTGTCCGTCAGTTTGTTCTGGAAATTGTAAACCGTAAGCCCGTTGTTTTCAGGATCAATAACCCAATATTCGCGGACTCCCGCCTGCCGGTACAGCTTCAGCTTTCGTTCCATCTCGATGGCGGTATTTGAGGGGGACAGTATTTCCACGACAAAATCGGGAGCGCCCCGGCAGCCTTCAGGGCCGCGCTTTTTCTCATCGCAGACGACAACAAAATCCGGCTGAACCACCGTGTCATCGCTCTCGTCTTCCGCGTAAAAAAGCCGGACATCAAAAGGGGCAGGATATGCCTTGCAGGGCTTACCCTCCAAATAATTAAAAAACAAGCCTGATAATGTAAAAATGATTGCCTGGTGTTTGGCATTTGGCGCGGACATGGCATAAGCCTCGCCGTAGATGAGTTCGTAACGTTCCCCTACGGCAAGCTCCCATTGCTTGTAATCAGTGTAGGTAAAATAGTGTTCGTCATTTCGCAGTGCGCCCATTGTGTCTCCCTTGTTTCAATTATTCCATAGATATCCCCCTGTTGCAACGGCCATGCCGTTGACCCGCAGCCCGCGCCAGCGGGCAGTAAATCAATTCCTTAAGAGAGCCAACGGCCATGCCGTTGACAATCCCCCCCATTTCCCTTAATACTCTGATATGGTTGAAGTACCACTAAGCAGGGCACATCTTGAAAGCCTCACTACAAGTGACCTCATCAGAATGGCGGATGGTTTTGGGATAGATATACCCCCGGAACTGGACAGAATATTCATAATTGAGGAATTGCTGGAAATCACCGCCCTTGATTGGGCGGAGGACAGCTCTGTTGACACTTTAACCGCCTCCAATGGTTCCGCTGGTTCCGCCCCGGAAACGGAGCTGGCGGATTCAGGCTCGGTTGAGTCCGTGCCCCTGCCCAGGCAGTACAATATCACGTTTATCGAAGTGATGATTCGGGATCCGTTCTGGGCGTTTGTGTTTTGGGAGATCAAAGTCCAGGACAAGGAACAGTTTGAAAAAGCCCAGGACTTTGACGGATATTACCTCAAAGTGTCCCCCCTGGGCGCGCCTGCTCCCGCAGACCCCGCCCAGCCGGGACGTGAAGCGGAAGGCGTTTTTACGGTTCCGGTGAGCGTGAATGATACCGCCTGGTACCTGGGTTTGAGCCCTGCCGCGCCGAAAGGGAAAACCTTTGAGTCTTCTCACGATGGCCCAAAACAGTATAAAGTAGAACTCTGTGCCGGCACAAAAGAAAATGAAACGATACTTGCTGTTTCAAGCCCTTTTGGACTGCCTCTCCCCCATGAGCTGCCGGCAGGATGGGAACCCCGGCTTTTTGCGGCGGAAAACCCTGTTGTCATGTTGTCGGGATACGAGGACTTTCGTGTCGTTCGCAAAAACGAGCGATTGCCGCGTACCAAAAGGAGCACCGTAGCCGAACCGTTATGAGCAGCCCAGTTATTTCCTTAGTGCTGCACGGACACGCCCCCTTTGTCCGGCATCCCGAGCAATCCTCTGTCTCTCAGGAACACTGGTTTTTTGAATCCCTTTCGGAAACGTATATCCCGCTTCTAGAAACCTTTGAACGCCTTGATCGGGACCGCATCCCGTTCAGGGCGGGCCTTTCCCTTTCGCCAACTCTCTGCCACATGCTCACCGATGAACTTTTAATTCAGCGCTACCTTGATTATACGGACAAGCAGATTGAATTTGGCGCGGAGGAACTGGAACGGAGCGCCGACGACAGGGAATTGTACCCGCTGGTAAAACTCTTTTATGACCGCATAGTGGATAAAAGGGTGCTGCTTACCGAACGCTATGAAAAAAACCTGCTTAAAGGCTTTGAGTATTTTCAGAAAAAAGGCCGCGTAGAACTCCTGGGCACTGCGGCCACCCACGCTTTCCTGCCCTTTTATACCGCCTACCCGGAGGCGATACAGGCCCAGTTTGAGGTGTCAATTTCCACCTACCGGGCCAATTTCGGCAAGACTCCGCAGGGTTTTTGGCTGCCGGAACTGGGCTGGAACGGGGGCCTTGATTCGTGGCTGCGGGCCTACAATTTCGGTTATACAATCCTGGACGCCCACGCGCTTGCCTTTGCCCGGCCCTTCGCGAAAAAGGGGACGTTCTACCCGGCAAGGACGCCCCAGGGTATCTTTGTTTTTGGCCGGGACTTTTACGCCGCAAGGGATCTGACGAGGATGACGCGGGATCCACTTTACCGCTATTACCGCCGCGACCAGGGCTTTGAGCTCCCGGCTGATGCGGTAAAGTCCTTCCTGGGTCCCCAGGGCAGCCGGAGCGGGACAGGCTACAAATACTGGGCCGGCGGCGCCAGCGGTTCAGGCGGGGTGCTTTACAATCCCGCCCAGGCCCAGGAGAGGGCAAAGAGTCAGGCAAAAGATTTCCTTGCCGCCAGAATATCAAGACTGAAATCCGCGTCAGAACAGATGGATGAAGTTCCCTTAAGCCTTTGCGCATTTGAAGCAAACTCTCTGGGCCGCTTCTGGCATGAGGGCCCCCTGTTTTTGGAAACACTTTTCCGCGAGGGGGCGAAAAACGGGGGAGTCCAGTTTATGACCCCGTCAGAGTACCTGTGCAAACAAGACCCCGGCAACTTCCAGACATTGCTTCCTGAGTTTTCTTCCTGGGGCCCCAACGGCTATGCGGAAACCTGGCTCGATGCAAGCAATGACTGGATGTACTGTCACATCATGCGGGCACTGGAACGGATGGTGGAAATAGCCGAACGTTTCCCCAACAGTTCAAGCCTTAAGGAACGGGCGCTGAACCAGGCTGCCCGCGAGCTGCTTTTGGTCCTTGCCTCTGACTGGTCAAAGATGCTTCACAAACAGGAGTTTGCCGCCTATGCCCGCAGCCGCGTAGAAAACTCGCTCAGGAATTTCACCACGATATATGAGGCCCTGGGAAGCAATTACATCAGCACTGAATGGCTTACCCAGCTGGAAAGGCGGAACAATATTTTCCCGAATATTAATTACCGTGTCTTCAGACGGAAACATTAGCGGTCTTACCACTCCCGCGGGACAAAATCATCCGGCACATCTATTTTCATGGTATCGCCGGACTGTTCGACCACGTACAAACCGGCTTCAAGGGTAGCCTTTTTTTCCTCCGGGCCGAATATGGCCCCGGCAATAGCGCCTTTTATTGTACGCCTGTCGTTCATTCCGCGCTGGTGGTCGCGCAATATTTCCAGCCGCTTGATATGGTGCCCCACATCCTTCATCACCGGTTTTGTTTTTACCTCAAGCGCCATGATGGTTTCGCCGTTTTCCAGCACCAGGTCAATTTCCGTTTTTGTGTTTCCCTGCCCGTCAAAGATTTTTGTGCCGCCAGGCGAGCATCTGCCAAAATGATAACCCAATTCGTTAAAGCGCTTGTGAATATTGGGGGCAACCAGATGTTCGGCAAGTTCGCCAAAGCGGCGGTTTAAATCGCCCATCTGCTTGTTCGTTCTCCGCACAATCCTTTCGGTTTTCTCCCATTCTTTCTGCCGCCGTTCAGATTCTTTCTCGGCCTCTGCCCGACGTCGTTCGGATTCTTTCTCGGCTTCCGCTTGCCGCCGTTCGGCTTCTTTCTGCCGTTCGGCGCTTTCCTGCGCTATCCGATCGAGTTCTTTCTGCTGCCGCTTTTCGGTTTCCTTTTGGCGTTCGGCGACTTCCCGCAATGCTGCCCAGACTTCCTCAATGGTCGCTCTCAGTGAGTCATCATGAATTGGTGAAGTGTTGGTTTCTGTCATAAAACGACCTCTTGTATATAGAATAATGCATTTGGGCCCAATGTGCAACGTAAAACCACTTTGCGATTTTCTCAGCTTCGGTGTAAACTATCCGTATGGTAAACATACAGTCCCTAATTGAAACCCTGCCGCCGCCTGTTTGCGGTAAAACCCTCCGCGCTCTGGCGCAGGAGGATATCACCGTCCCTGCCGGGAAGTCCGTCCTTGGCATAGGCGATTACACATTTGACGAGCTTTTTGACATTGCGGGCCTTCCTGCCGGCGAAGACCGGGCCGCGTTTGCCGCAGCGTGCGACCTGGCCATTCACCCCGGCGGCTGGCAGTCCTGGTCTGCGGGCTGGGAGCTGATGGGCCGGGAGCGCCTTCCCCGCAAGGTCGCCTTGCTGCCTGAGCTTATCAAACTGACAAGCCGGGATGACGAAGCGCCGCCGGATGAGGACGGCTGGATCTCAGGCCACTTTATCGTTTACCTGCGCGCGGGGGATCGTTACCTTTGCATTGCTTCCGGGGAAGGGGACGGCCTTGCGCCGGTAACCTTTTACATTAACCGGGAAAAACGGCGGCTGACGGCGGAGGTCTTTGCGCCGGGGAAAACATGGAAGGCCGGGGAAACAGCCGCCGAGCTTAGGGTCTTTTTTGCCCGCGGCTTCTTCGTTTTTAAAGACGCCCTCAAGGCGCTGTACCGCCAGGAAAGGGCTTTCGCCGCGCTTGACTTCCTGCGCTTTCCCGCCGGAGGCGCAGAACCCCCGGGCAAGCGGAATCTGCCCGGAGGTTATGAATCCTGGTACAACCATTACAACAGGATCAACGAAGGTATCATCTTGGATGACCTGGACGCCCTAGTTAAAAGTGATAATCTTTTAAAGCTGCGCTATATCGACAGGAAGCGTCCGCATGTGTTTCAGATCGATGACGGCTGGGAACGGATGGTGGGGGAGTGGGAAATAAACACCGAGCGTTTCCCCCGCGGCCTTACCTGCATCGCCGAGCGTATCGAGGCGGCGGGCTTTATCCCCGGCCTCTGGCTGGCTCCGTTCCTGGTGACCCGCCGCTGCCGGGTTTTCCGCGAAAAGCCCGAATGGCTATTGAGGGAAACGCCGCGCGGAAAGCCCGTGGTGGCGGGCTTCAATCACCTGTGGGACAAACAGTATTACTGCCTTGATATTTCCCGAGAGGACGTGCAGGACTATCTCAAAACCATTATTGACCGGGCCATTGACGAATGGGGTTTCCGTTACCTCAAGATTGACTTTCTGTACACGGGCCTTTTTAACGGAGCTTTTGCCGAAGGGGGTACGCCCCATGAGCATTACGAGCGCGCCTGTAAAATCATGACCGCCCGCACCGCCAATGCTTCCGGCCTTCCCGTGGCTTACCTTGGCTGCGGCCTTCCTATGGGGCTTTCCTACCGGCATTTCCCCCTTTCGCGAACCGGGGCGGACACGAGGGAGGAATGGGACTGGAGCCTGGTGCGGCTTTTGGGTCATGTAGGGCGGCCCAGCGCCTGGATGAACCTGCGCAACACCATAGGCCGCACCCACCTGGACGGCTCCGTATACATTTCCGATCCGGACGTGATATTCCTGCGCAGCAAAAACTGTAAACTCACCGAGACCGAAAAGGAACTTATCGCGCTGGTGAACTTTCTCCTTGCGGGGCAAATCATGTTCTCCGATGACCCCCTGTATCTCCAGGAGGCAGATCTGGCCCTTACCCGGCGTGTGAACGCGCTTTACGAAAAACTTGAAGGAGAAGAGTACGGCGCGCTCCGTATCGGCGTTGACGCTTTCCGCGTGGAAAGCCGTTCGGGTAAAATCGCGGGGCTTATTAATTTAAACGGGCGGCCCTTCCGCCTGGAACGGGGAAAAGAGCCGGGACTGTTTGACAGCCTGAACGCCGGTGAGCTTCTGGTGGATCACCGGCTGGAACGGTCTGCGGAAGGCATCTCGTTCGCGCCACGCAGCATTACGCTTAAAGTTTCTCCGTAACGAGTTTATTGTTTTCCAGCCGGATTCGCACCCGCCGCAGGGGCTCGCCTACCAAAAGGGAGCCTTGGCATATTTCGATAAGCGTGCCTGGAACAATCTCCCCTTTCACTTCCACCACCGCGTCCTGGAATGCGTTCAATTGGCCCAGTATCTCCGATACCTTTCCTTGAGCTTTATCCTGCTCGCTTTCAAGTCGCCGGAGGAGCGTTTCCATCTTCGCTCTTTTTTCCTCATCAAGATGAGGGTCTTCCATAAGAGCGCGCAGATGATTTAACTTGGCCGCCAGTATCCGCAGCATACCGTTGTTTTTTTCTTTTTCCTGCTCCAGGGTAAAGTCAACTCCGCAATGGATACGCGCGGCCTTGCCGGTCTTCCTCCCTATGCCGCCGGCACGGACGCCTTTGAGCGCGTAAATCTCGCCGCCCACAATGCGCCCCCTGTCCCCCATGACAAGCGTTTCCAGGGTAAAGATTTTCGAGTTGACAATCTCAAGGTCAACGCTGACGCTTTTCCGGCAGGCCACGCGGCAGTTATCAATGAACCTGGTTTTGAGGTTCCCGCCCACTTTGACCAAGGCGCGCCCCCTGCCGATGATCCCGCCCGCCACATTAAGGTCGCCCCTGGTGACGGCGTCGGTCACATCGAAGGTCTGCTTAATCGTTACCGAGCCGCCTGAGTAAATCTTAAAACCGTCCGAGACTTCGCCGTGGATTTCCACATTGCCGGGAAAGATGATATTCCCCGTGCCGTAACCCACAGAGCCTGAAATAACCAGCGAGTCCCTGACGCTTACTATTTTGTTGCTTATCACCAATTGGCCGTTGATGGTGGAGTAAAGATATCTGTCTTCCATCCTGGTGTTCTCGCCGCCGGCAAGAAGTCCTTCCGGGTGCGTGGAGTGATAGCCTATGCTTTCCCCGTGGACATTGGTCCCGTCCCTTCCGGGCTTGCGGTGCTTTAGCTTTGCCAGGGCCATGTCTTTTTTGACAATAATAAAGGGAGAGCGGGCGCGGTGATCCACGGTATCGGTGTCTTTCACCGAGACCAGGTTTCTCTGCTCAAGCATGGGGTTGAGCTGCAGGTATTCGGGTATCTCGTTAAAGGGCGGTTCGCCCTGTGCCACAAGGACATCCTTGACGGCCTCCCGGGCGTGTACGCATTTTTCGTACGCCCTGTCAATCTCGTCCTGCCGGATGCCGAAGCGTACTTTTTTGTCCTCAAGAACTTCGCTTATGTATTCGGGGGTGATGGGCGCGCCGCCGTTTTGGGCCGGGAAGAAATCGGCGCGGGCTTCGAGGTTGTTGTTCAAAAAGGTGAGGGTGATCTTCCCGTCTTTTGCGGGGCCGGAAGGGTCTGCCCGGCTGCCTGTTTCCGTTGAATCAATGTAAACGGTCTGCCCCTCGTTTTCCATACTGTAATATACCTCTTTTTTAACTTTTTTTCATTATCGGCTGGAAAATTATCGCGGCTTAGCGCTCGGGGCGGGTAACAACCGGCTTTACCCGGCGAACGTCTCCCGCCCCCAAAACTCCCTGTGCTACTTCTTCTGCAAAAGATGAACCGCGAACCCGCCGATTTCCTCTTTTAAGTAAGCCGCCATCATGTTGCCCTTGTCGTCGGTTTTGATGGCATCGGGATTGAACTCCACTCCCTGGCGTTCAAAGAAGGCGCGGGCCCTGTAGATGCAGTTTGTCGCTATGGCGATGTGGCCGTATTTGCCCAAATAAGGCGACTTCATGATCTCAATGCCTTCACCGGCGAAAAGGGAAGATGCCCCTCCTTTTACCTGAAAGCCGAAAAGGGCGGAGAAGCGGTCTGCGGCTTTTTGGGCTTCGGCTTCGTTTGCCGTGTTGATTCCGACATGCATAACCTGGAGGCCCAGGAGGTTCAGCTGGGCTTCCCTGCACAGGGCGGTAATTTTGTCAAAGTTTCCGGCGTTGATAAGGTCGGCGCCGACCATCCAGGAGCCGCCGCAGGCGACTATTTTGTCAAAGGCGATGTATTTGACGATGTTCTGGGCGTTAATCCCGCCGGTGGGGATAAAGCGCAGGGAGGGGTAAGGGGCTGAAACCGCTTTGATGTACTCAAGGCCGCCGCTTTGTTCGGCGGGAAAAAACTTGACCACTTCAAGGCCCATTTCCAGCGCCTGCTCGATGTCCGAGGGATTGGAGCAGCCGGGGGTTATGGGGATGCCCTTTTGAACGCAGTAGGCGACCACCTTGGGGTTAAAGCCGGGGCTCACAATAAACTTGGCTCCGGCGGCTATGGCTTTGTCAACCTGTTCGGTAGTCAGCACCGTGCCCGCGCCCAGCAGTATGTTCGGGACTTCCGCGGTAATCCGCCGCATGGCTTCTTCGCCCTGGGCTGTTCTGAATGTCACTTCCGCACAGGGAATGCCGCCGGCTATAAGCGCCTTTGCCAGGGGTGCCGCCTTTTCGGCGTCGTCAATCTTGATGACAGGAATAATCCCTATCTTTTTTAGTTCCTCCAAAACAGCGTGCATAATTCGTCCTCCGTAGAAAATTAAAATAGCGAAAGGGGCTCATTGCTTTCCCTCCTTCGTTTTTTATTATATACTCAATTAAATATGAAAGTGAAGTATAAAGGGATTATTTTTGATCTTGACGGGACTTTGGTAGATACTATCGAAGATATCGCGGCCTGCATGAACCGCGCCCTGAAAACCAACGGCTTCCCCGAGCTCCCGGCCGAAAGTTTCAAAGAGCGGGTGGGCTGGGGCGTCAAACGTCTTGCCTTCCTGAGCCTGCCCGAAGACGCGCAAAGCGAGGAAACCGCCGCCCTTGTTGCCTCCGACTCCGCCCGCTTTTACGCGGAAACCCCCCTGGTTCACTCCCGGCCCTATCCGGGAATCCCCGAACTTATCGGCGAACTGCTGCGGAAAAAGGTCAAACTGGCCGTCCTTACAAACAAGCCCGACCCCGTGGCGCAAAAGGTCATTTCAGGCCTTTTCCCCCAGGGCTCGTTTTTGAGTGTCCGGGGAGAAGTCTTTGGTAAACCCCGCAAGCCCGATCCCGCCTGCGTCTGGGACACGGTAATCGAGATGGATCTTACCCCGGCGGATATTGTTTTTACCGGGGACTCGGAAATAGACGCTGAAACCGCCGTCGCTTCCGGCTGCTTCCCCCTTGGGGTAAGCTGGGGTTACCGCCCGCGCGAGGTTATCGAACAGGCGGGGGCCCGGTGGATCATCGAAAAACCGGAAGAACTTCTGGATTTCTTTTAACGGCAAAATCTGTGGTATACTGTAAGCATGAAGATCGATGACCCGCGCGTGGAAGAAAACCTGTCTGAGCTTGCCTCGGCCCTGGCGGCGGCAGATGACGCCGCCCTTATCAAGGACTTTCTCCGCCGTCTTTTATCCCCTTCGGAAGCTGCCGATGTGGCGGCGCGATGGGCCCTTGTTAAAGCCCTGAAGCAGAAAACCCCTCAGCGGGAAATAGCGAAAACCCTGGGGATTTCGCTGTGTAAAATAACCAGGGGCTCAAGGGAAATGAAAAACCCAAACCAGGCGTTTCAAAAACTGCTGGCATTGGCACAGAAAAAGGGCTGAGCCGAACTACTCCCTCACCCAAACATGACTGACGCCTATGACGCCCAGTCTCTGTATCGCGGGGTATACCATAGCCGCCGGGACATCCACCGCGAGCACCCGGTACATCGCCCCGCTCTGTTCCTGGATAACAACAAAGCCCGCAGCGCCCACAGCCCGCGACATTCTGTCGGCGGCTTCCAGCGTGGAAAAAGCGCCTACCTGCAAACGGTAGATTTTACCGCTGTGAGGATCCGGCAAACCGGGAAACACCTGCGGCGTGACAACTACGACAGGCTGCACCGCCTGGACTGGCGGCGGCGTTGGCGGAGCCACCGGCACAGGCGGCTGTACCGGCTGGGCAATGGGCTGAGCCACTGGCTCGGGCGGTGTTACTGGCTGGGTAACGGGCGGAATCACCGGCTCGGGCGGCGGTGTTGGCTGAGCAACAGGCGGAATCACTGGCTCAGGCGGTGTTACTGGTTGAGCAACGGGCGGAGCCACCGGTTCGGGCGGCGGTGTTGGCTGGGCAACAGGCGGAATCACTGGCTCAGGCGGTGTTACTGGCTGAGCAACAGGTGGAATCACCGGCACAGGCGGCTGTACTGGCTGAACAACGGGTGGCGTCACCGGCTGGGGCGGCGGTGTTGGTTGGGCAATGGGCGGAGTCACCGGTGCAGGCGGCGTCACTGGCTCAGGCGGCAGCATTGGTTGAACAACAGGCGGTACTACCGGCGCTGGCGGCTGGACAGGAGGTGTCACCGGCGGAACAACGGGCGGCGGTGCAGGTGGAAGGACAGGCGGTATCACAGCATGATCCTGTGCTTCAAGAGCAAAAAGCATAGCCATAATTTCTGGATCATAGAGCATGTCCATGATGTCAGGGTCTATGGGCGGGTGTGTCGCAAGAGGATGCGCCCCAACAGGAGGTGCTGCGGGTAAAACAATGGGCGCAGGCGGAACGGGCGGCGGCGTTACCGGTTGTGCAACCGGCTGAGGCGGCGGTATAGGTTGTACAACAGGGGGCACTACAGGAGGAACAGCCGGCGGTGGTATGGGTGCGACAGGGGGCGGTGCAGGAGGAGGAGTCGGCGGCGGTATGGGTTGTGCGACAGGTGGCGGCACAGGCTGAGGGGCCGGTGTTACCACCTGAGGAGCCGGCGGCGGCAGATACTGAATAACAGGCGGCTCCACGGGTTGAGGCAGCGGCTGAGCGACCGGCGGCATTGCCGGTTGGGGCGGCGGCGGTAACACT
>Ga0209755_10006604_pt1 | contig 12779 bp, 8 predicted proteins | sample TergutCo191P1_FD_187301 | JGI IMG/M metagenome (GOLD analysis project Ga0209755, IMG submission 187301) | Cornitermes sp. P1 segment gut microbial communities from Petit-Saut dam, French Guiana - Co191P1 (SPAdes) (version 2) | ecosystem: Host-associated > Arthropoda: Insects > Digestive system >... | reverse complement strand
TAAAACTTGTTAAACCTGAAGGCACATATTTAACGTGGCTTGACTGCCGTGAACTGGGGCTTTCTTCAAAAGAACTTAACGCGGCAATCACCAATAAAGCGAAGCTATGGCTTAATGACGGACCAATGTTTGGAAAAGGCGGAAGCGGTTTTCAGAGAATGAATGCCGCATGCCCCCGTTCTGTTTTACATAACGCCCTTGAGCGATTAAAAATTATTAATCAAGAAGTTAGTTAATTAAATAATTAATTAAGGTATCGGCAAAAGGCAGCCTTGCGCCTATAACCTGCCTTTAAGATAAAAAAGAATTAATTACAGCATCAGCGTTTGATAGAATTACAATTTCTTCCATTTCTTATCAATTTCTTTACTGTAATAAGAAACCAGTTTTTTCAAGGTTTCTTTTTGTTTTTTATCGTCAAGATATTTTTCAATCATCAAATTGGCGAATTCGCTCATTACATTAATAAAAACATTCAAGCTTTTTGTAACTTCTTCCGCGGAAAAACCTGTGATATTATTTACCGGTTTTTGATCATAAACAATGCCATTATTTACCGAAAAAGAACTTGAATGTCCGATATAACCTGATAATTGATAATATTTATATAATTTTTTTTCTTTGACAAGCCTGACAATTTTTAAAAAGGTTTTTTTGCCTTTAATGTTTTTCGCCCAGCAATAATCGTTAGTTTCAAAATCTTTGCCGTATTTTTTTACAAATTTCGCTTTTTCTTCTTTAGTCAGTTTAATATTTAATAATTTATTCTTTTGAACAATTTCGTATTCGTTAAATAATTTAGCTTCTTCCTCAGCACCGCTGGCAGTATAATTAGAAACTATATAATTTTCATAAATTGCGCGCCATAATAAAAAAGCGTTCAATACGGAGCCGTTTTCCAGCAGCCCGAATATATCTATAAATATCTGTAAAGATTTATTATATAATTTTCCGCAGACATTTATTCTTTGTTTTATAAGGTCTTTATCTTTTTTGTTTTTATACGTTTCGTTTATAATATTATTTATATCCTGCAGCAATATAAAATAAAATGTTAATTGCTGCATCAGGCTTGGGTATTTTTCCCTGACGGCGGTTTTATTATCTTCTCTGTTTTTCCAAAAATCTTTAATACATGCTTCTAATTTATCGCCTTTAAGATATGCGTTTAATGATTTTGAAAATTCCTTTTCATCTTTGGCTTTTACGGTTCCGATTTCCTTTAACAATTCATTAATCATATTTTCTCCTTTATTCATTAGGTTATCATATTTATAATAAAGAATCAATAGTCTTTAATATTTTTTATGGTTTTGAAAAATTATTTTTGTGTCGAGTTTAACCTTGACACTCTATGTTAAAAAAGGTAGAATAACCGGAAATGTAGTGGAAACTTCGTTGTAAGCGCGGGCATTAGCGCAGTTGGTAGCGCGCTTGGTTTGGGACCAAGATGTCGCCTGTTCAAGTCAGGCATGCCCGAAAAAAACCGCGGTAAAAACAGAGTCTTACTTTTCGCCGAGAAGCGCTTTTAATCCCTGAATATCGCTGATGATTTTATTGCGCGGAAGTTTCTGGAAACGGGACGGGATCATTTCCTTTGACGTACATTCAAGAACAGCGACAAGGTTTTGAAGCTCCACTTCATGCGGATAGGCGGCGGGAACAAAATCGCTCATCGCATCTTCCATATCTTCGCGTTTTACAAAGATGCGGTCTGCTAACGCCGCGTTAAGTTTCGCGCGGATTAAAACCGCTTCAAGGTCCGCGCCCGAGTATTCGTGATCATATTTTTTAAACAAGTCGGAAACCGAGAAGTTGCGGATGTCTAAATCAAGTTTGCGCACAAGTGTGTTAAAAAGATCTTCCCTGTCTTTTTTTGTTTCAGGATAAAAAAGAGCAAGGTGTTCTTCAGCGCGGCCCTGTCTTTTTAAATCGATTGGAATTAAATCCGGGCGGCATGTAATTAAAAACCAGATAATTTTTCCGCGGTATTCGGTGTTTCCCATAAACGAGGCGATTTGCGCGAACACGCGGTTACTGGTTCCCGAATCTCCTTCCTGATTTCGGTCGCCTAAAAACGCGTCGGCTTCGTCAATCATTACGCCGACAGGAGCCATCGCGGTAAGTATGTTCAATACTCTCTCAAGGTTCGACTCTGTCTCGCCCTGCCATTTTGTTCTGAAGTTGCGGAACTTCACCATCGGTATGCCGATCTCGCCGGCGAACGCGTTAACCATAAAACTTTTACCTGTTCCAACAGGGCCCGCGATTAAATAACCCATCGGAAGAACATCCGGGCGGCCTTTTTTTATCGCTTTTGCCGCGTTCTTAAACCGCTTCTTGACAAAATCATGGCCTGAAACATGAGAGAGATCAAAGGAAGTTTCCATAAACTCAAGAAGTCCGCCCGCTTCGTTTTCGATTATTTCCTTTTTTTTCTGACGCATAACTTCAAGGGATAACGGCTGCTTTTTCTCGTAACTTTCGGCGGCAAGCCGGTTAAGGTTCATTAAATTCAAACCTGAGGTAATTGCAGCTAACTTTTCGGCGGATAATCCCCGGTCTAAAAGAAGTTTTCCTTCCTTCTCTCTTGATAAAAGATAACTTTCCCTGATTTTCGCGTCGGGAAAAGGCACGCTGATTTTTACGGTTAAAGGAGAACTTGTTAACCGCGAGGATATATCGGAAAGATTTTCGGTCAGCAAAATTATCGAGATATCGCTTCTGATAAACTTAGGATCTCTTGCCCAGCGGTTCAGCGTTACCATACAATAACGATCACGATCCGAAAGACGGATCAAATCGCCCGCGGGAACTATTGTTTCGGCATCGTCAATAATTAGCACCTTGCGGCTTTTAACGCTCTGCAGAAGAAAATATTTTTCAAGATATGGAAAACATTTTTCGGGATCATTTGAAAGAAGATCGCTTTTATCAGATTGTTCGTTTACAGCCAGTCTCTGAAAATCGGAAAGATAATCTCTTTCCATAGCCTGTTCGCAGAATGTTACGCCGCTTGAACAGTCATAGTACGCGATTATATCCTGATTGCCGAAAATTATTTCGGCGATATAATCCTGCACCCTTTTAAAAGTAAATTCTCTTTCCTTGCGTTCATGCGGAAGAAAATCCCTGATGTTGCCGTGCAGTAAATATAAATTGGCGGTTTTTGATCCGTAATTTTCAGCCAGTTCCTGAGCCCATACAGGCAGGATTCTTATATATTCCTTGCTTCTGTAAATATATTGATCCGACATTTATCCCCCCCAAGATATATTATCATAAACTTAATTTATTGAGAATATACTGATATACACAGACAGAGTAAGCTGCACCCAAAAATATTTTATTATTGCTTCTTTACGGCTTTAATTTTACTCAGCTCAGCTACAGCGGCGATTAACTCCTTGTCTTTCGCTATCTCGCTGATAAGCGCGGGAAGGCGGTACGACCAGTTATTATCACCCTGAGTACCCGGCACATTTATGCGCTCGTCAACAGGGTCATCGGAATACCAGTTGTTCGATAAATGAAGAAGATCCTGTATCTGAAAAACACGGAAATATGAACGCGCGGACGCGACCTTGGATAAAATTATTTTTGCGGTTCCGGGATTGTAGATTTTCGGCAGCGAAGGCACTCCGATAAAACCGGCGAACTGCCCCTGATTCGCTTCTTCTTCCCACCACTGCCTCACAGTAGAGCTGTCATGAACAGCGGGAGTGCATACGCTTAATTTTGGATAATTCTCAAATGGAATATAAGGCGATCCTTCCTTTTCCCATTCGCGGAACCAGCGGACTACCCTAAGGCCGAAAATCTGAAGCTTTGAAAGAATTTTGGGAACGCATACCGGAACAGCGCCGAGGTCTTCCGCGCACGGGAGCATCGAAGAAGCTTCCGTAAGAACCGAAAGAAGTTTCATTCCAAGATGATTCCATATTTTTTCGGATTTCAGCTCACGTTTTTCAAAAAGTTTTTTAAGAACATCTATTTCATTATCGGAAAGCGATTTATACGCGGTTGTATTTTTGTTAGTCCAGACAGGAGAAAATTTTCCCTTGCTAAATTCAAGCAGATACCTGTCCTTCCATTTTTTAACAAGATAGTTGCGTATAACAGGATGATAAGAAAACGCGTCAATATCTTTTTCTCCTCTGATATTTTTCCTGAAAAGCCACATTTCCTCATCGCCGATTCTTGTAAGGGTTTTTGTAAAAACTTTATTGGCTGTAGCTCTTATTTCAGCTTCCGAGGCAAAATTGCCCCAGTTTACCCTGAACTCATGCCAGATTTCGCCTGTTTGAATATGCGGCTGGGACATCCAGCGGATTCGGCCTTTATCAAAACCAAGTTTTTTTAAGTCCCCTGATGTTACCGGAGTGTACGGCACAAAACGCCCAAGCACCGATGAATGATCGTAGCGCGAACTTGCCCAGATGCGGAAAAATCCAAGCACATGATCGATGCGGTAAGCTTGATAATATTTTTCCGCGACAGAAAGTCTTTTGCGCCACCATGAAAAATTATCTTTTTCCTGCGCTTCCCAGTTGTAAATCGGAAAACCCCAGTTTTGTCCGTCAGGGCTGTACATATCGGGAGGAGCGCCGGCAAACAATTCCTGATTAAAAATTTCAGGATGAGCCCAGACATCGCAACTGTCTTCGTTCATGAGGATTGGAAGATCGCCTTCAAGAATAATTCCCGCGTCGGTAATCGCTTTGGAAGCCGCGGAAAATTGAACGTCAAGCGCCTGTTGAATCCAAACCCAGAAAAGATGATCCTCGCGCAAAGTTTTATCTTTCCAGAGATTATCAATATCGGATGAAGTAACAGTTTTATATTCACTCCATTCCTTCCACGATTTTAAATCATTTTTTTCCTTCAATCTTCTGTATACTGCGTATTCTTTTACCCACGAATTATTATTTATCCAGTTTTTTATGCCGCCTTCCGACGCGCTTTTATCGATATCGCTTTTATTCGCGCTGTAAATCTCGCGGCAAATTTCAAGCTTTTCTTTTAAAACTTCGTAATGCGAAAAACGTTTGCATCCCTCAAATTTTTCTTTCGCGGCTTTTACGCGTTTTTTTATCGCGCTGTCCGCCTTATCAAATTCATCAAGTCTTTCTATGCTCAGATAAAGCGGCTGAAGACCGAAAGCCGTAAGGCTGAAATACGGAGAGCTGTCGAATCCTGTATCATTAACAGGTAAAATCTGGATGATCCCGATTTTCATTTTTTTACACAGAAGCGCGAAATCGGCAAGGTCTGAAAATTCCCCCACTCCAATTCCTCTGCCTGTACGCAGAGCGCCGACCGGAATCACCGCGCCCAAAAGACGCTTAATATTTGTCTTTTTTTCCATGTTTTCCCCCTATTTTTAATAATCTATATTATAAAGCCATAATATCAATTGGTAAACCTAAATATTTTCGCTTGCTAAACGGATATTTTCAATTTACAATTATTTATAATAATAAACAGCGTAAATATATGGAAAAAATTAAAATTTCAGGAGAAAATCATGAAAACAGCCCGTTACTTTTTCACATCTGAATCGGTAGGAGAAGGCCATCCCGATAAACTCTGCGATCAGATTTCTGACGCGGTTCTGGACGCCTGTCTTAAAGAGGATCCTCAAAGCCGCGTTGCCTGCGAAACATTCGCTTCTACTTCCATGGTGCTGATTGGCGGAGAAATTACCACAAATACATTCGTTGATTTTCATCATCTTGTCCGCGATGTCGCAAAAGAAATCGGTTATACGGACCCTACATACGGACTTGATTTTAACTCAATGGCTGTCCTTGACATGATTCACAGTCAATCTCCCGATATTTCTCAGGGCGTATCCGGCACAGGGTTAAAAAAGTTTAAAGGACAGCAGGGAGCAGGCGATCAGGGAATGATGTTCGGTTACGCCTGCAATGAAACAAAGGAATTGATGCCGCTTCCTATCATGCTTGCGCATAAAATTCTTTTGAACGCTTCAAAGCTGAGAAAGAACCAGACGATCAAATGGCTGCGCCCGGATTCTAAAAGTCAGGTGACAATTGAATATGAAGGATTTAAACCGATCCGCATTGATACAGTTGTCGTTTCGCATCAGCATGATCCTGATATTTCATATAAAGACTTGGAAGCTGAGATAATCGAAAAGATAGCAAAGCCTGTGCTTGAACCGACAGGACTTCTTGATAATAAAACAAAATATTTTATTAACCCCACAGGGCGGTTTGTAATCGGCGGGCCGTTCGGAGACTCAGGGCTTACAGGGCGCAAAATCATCGTTGACACATACGGCGGCATGGGTCGTCACGGCGGCGGCGCGTTCTCCGGCAAAGATCCGACCAAAGTTGACAGGTCCGCCGCATACGCGGCGCGTTATGTGGCGAAAAATATAGTCGCCGCAAAGCTCGCCGACCGCTGCGAAATCCAGCTCGCCTACGCGATTGGCGTACCCTTCCCCGTTTCAGTTATGGTAGATACATTCGGCACCGCGAAAATTGAAGAAGCAAAAATTGAAAAAGCTATCAGCAAAGTTTTTGATCTCAGCCCCGCGGGAATTATAAAAACCCTCGATCTGCGCCGCCCGATATATCAAAAGACGGCGTCTTACGGCCACTTTGGCCGCAATGAATTCCCGTGGGAAAAAACCGATAAAGCCGAGGAACTAAAAAAATCCGTTGGTTAGCTGCTAATGTGGAATGACTAATGAATATTGATACAAAAAAGGCGAGGGATTTTTGCGAGAGGCTTTTTCAGGCTTATGGGTTTACGTTAGACGAAAGTAAAATTATTTCCGATGTTCTTATAAGAGCGGATCTTTACGGAATTGAATCTCACGGCATTCACAGGCTTATCCGTTATAATGACGAAATAACGTCAGGGCAGGTTGATATAAAAGCCAAACCTCAGATCGTTCATGAAACGCCGGTTTCTGCGTGCATCGAAGCGAACAAGGCGATGGGACAACTTACAAGCGTTCAGGCGATGAAACTCGCGATACAAAAAGCCAAAACAAATAGCTGCGCGATGGTAACGGTGCGCAATTCAAATCACTACGGGATAGCCGGCTACTATTCTGAGATGGCGGCTAAAGAAGACCTTGCCGGCGTCTGCATGACAAACACCGAGGCAATCTGCGTTCCAACCTTCGGGGCGCAGGCGATGACAGGGACAAATGCGATTGCCTTCGCAATGCCGGCGGAGCCTTACAATTTTTCCTACGACGCTTCTACTACCATTGTTCCGCGGGGCAAGATTGAAGTTTACAGAAAGAATGAAATACCGCTGCCTGACAACTGGGCGTTAGACGAAACCGGAAAACCGAGCAATGACGCGGCTCTTGTAATTGACAATATAATCGCCAAAGCAGGCGGCGGCATCGCTCCTTTGGGAGGGCTTGGAACGCTGCACGGCGGGCACAAGGGCTACGGGTTAAGCGTAATAGTCGATATTTTTTGCGCGATTTTTTCTGGCGGGTTAACATCAAATTATGTGAATAGAAAACCGGATCATACCGGCATCTGTCATTATTTTATGGCCTTCGATTACGGCATTTTCGGCGATAAAAAAACAATAAAAGCGAATATGTCAAAATTTTTACAGGAACTGCGCGACAGCAAAAAAGCCGAGGGACAGGAACGCATTTACACTCACGGGGAAAAAGCTTCGCTGATGATGGCAGAGCGCGAAAACGGTCAGATCCCTGTTAATGAAAAAACATTTAATGAAATGAAACTATTAGCTGAAAAATTGGGAGCAGAGTTTATAAATTAATCATCGCACGTTAAAGTGAGTCCTTCCCTTGCCATAACGATCTTCGGGTTGATGCTATTCGCGTAACGTTCTTCTATCTGCTCAAGCTGGCTGTCCGAATGATCAGGCTCATGATGAAAAAAGACCAGAGTTTTAATATCGTTATCCGCTGCCGAATGTACCGCATGCTCAAACGCGCAATGCCCCCATCCCTTATGAGCCGGATAACCGTCCATGGAAAATTGCGCGTCATGGATTAAAATATCCGCGCCTTTTACAAACTGCCGAATTTTTTCATTCTCTTCGGCCGCGGCAATTTCTCCATCTTTCGCGTTGCCATTATCGCTGTGAAAAGGATTGCTGTAAACTTCGTGATCATAAATTGTGGCAATTGAATTGCCTTGAAAATTAAACCTGTAACCAAGACAAAAAATAGGATGATTCAGGAATTTTGTCGCGACAGTAAGGCCTTCTCCCAGATCGAGCGTGGTTTCGCTTATCTGATTATATTCAATTTTTGCAGCAAGCTCGCTTGCTTTTACAGGCCAGTACTGGTGAGACAACTGGTTTTCAATAATTGATTTTAAACTTATATTTTCTACGGATACGGGAGCGTAAATATTGAATCTAGTATTAGGAGTATAAACAAGGCTGAACATCGGAAAACCAATTATATGATCCCAGTGAGTATGCGTTAAAAAAATATCGGCGTCAAGTTTTTTATTTTTCTTATAATCATTTTTTAGTAGCCAGTCGCCGAGAGGACGCACTCCTGAACCAAGATCGACAATTATTAACCGTTCGTTTGCCCGGATTTCAAGACATGATGTATTTCCGCCGTATTTAACCGTATCGGGTCCCGGCGTAGGAATAGATCCGCGAACTCCCCAAAAACGAACTGACAACATATTTTAATTATATTGTATATTATATAATATAACAAGCAAGGCTAAAAACCGTTTTCTTTTTGATGTGAATATTATAACTAAATTTTAACATCATTGGGACAAACCTGTAAGAGGCCGCGCAGTTACCTCGGCGGAAAATTCGCCGACATTGTAATGCGCCGCGCCCGTTACGCGGTTATAGGCGGCGACTCTGAAATAATAAAGCGTACCGTTTCTAAGCCCTTCGATAATCGCGGCGTTTGTCATTCCAACGTCAACCGGGGATGAACCCTGCGCCGCGCCTTCGCCGAAAAGTTCTCCCCTTACGGCGCTGTAATAAACAAGATAACCTTCTGTATACGCGTCCGGCGAATACCTCCAGCGGAGAGTAACCGCGCCGTCGGACGCGACAGCGGTTAAATTGCGCGGCGGCAGCGGCGGCTCGCCCGGAAGATAAATTACACGCAATTCATCAAGATAGGGGCTTGCTTCTCCGTCGGAAGACGGATAAAAATCAGCCGCTATTTGCACATAACGTCCGCTGACGCCTGCTATATCAATTCCCGGAGTAAAGTTCACCCAGCTTTTTGAATTTAAAAGCCAGGGATCATCGTCGGCGCGTATAAAAAAGTTCATCTCAGAATCATCGGAAAAACGGAATCTGATGTTTTCATGAAATTCATTAAGGATGGCATTGATATTTCTTCCGGCGTAATCGCCTGATGTGTCTCTTATGTTGAATCTGCCGCCTGAAACATCAATCCTGATAACTGCGCTTGAATACTCGCCCAGATCAATAAGCTTAGTTTCCATCCTGCCGCCCTGCGGATTGTATCTTTGAATCGAAGAACGCCGGGCGAAAGCGCTGTGGATTTTAAACTCATCCATTAACCCGGAAAAATTTTCGCCGAGAAAAAAACGTCCGGCGGTTCCCGCCAAAGGCGTATAAACTTCGCTGTTTTCGCGGCCTGTTATTGTTGCGTAGGCAATCGCTTCTATTACGCCGTCAGCGATGTATTCCAAAAGCCCTGTTGAAGCGTCAAACCTGATAAGATGATGGCTCCATGTTCGCGGCACGACAGGATTATTTCCGGTAAACTCAATATTGATATACGAAGCGTTTCTAGCGGAAGCGAAGAAATTCACAAAAGACCACTGCACTCTGTTTCTTGTTATCGAACAGGCGATGCGCTGCGTGGAACTGTTTCCGTTATTTTGATTTATCGCGGCCCATGATAAAATCTGCTCGCCGTTTTCCATGTTGAGCGGATAAAGCCAGAACTCGATCGTAAAATCTCTTAGGCGGCTGCCCGCAGCGAAAAGAGCGTTAGGGCTGATCGGCTCAACAATAATCGGGCTGGCGCTTGCCGTCAGGCTGTTAGCCGCCGCTCTGTTAAATAAAACCGCTCCGGCTCCCGCTCTTGAATACAGGCGATCAGCCGCTTGTACGCTATCAGGAATTTGCAGCCTGTAATTTCCGGTACTGTCCCTGAAAAATATTTTATTGTTTTCATCAAAAGAAATCAAAAGATCCGGTGCGTCAGCTGGCATTGCGGAAAAATTTCCCCACACGCCGGCAGCCGCCTGATAGCCCGATACAGAAGCCGGCATTGACGAAGAAAGCGCCAGCACAGGATGAGGCCTTATCGCTCTTACTTCAGTGACGCCCGCCCTGTACTCGGCGCTTGCCCATGCGGCGGCGCCGCCGAGATTTATCGTTCTCTCCCCTACCCCGAACGCACTACCTGAAATTAAAAGGAAGATATATACTGTAAAAATGGAAACTGTGAACTTTTTCATGGTTTTCTACTATATTATCGGTCTGAAATGATATGGAAAATGAGAAAAATTCAAATAAGCACATTGAAAATTTAAAAAAAGCCGCTCTTGATACCCCGGCGGAACCGGGCGTTTATATAATGAAGGACGCTGACGGGCAGATAATTTATGTCGGAAAGGCAAAATCGCTGAGAAACCGCGTAAAATCTTATTTTTCCGGTGAAAAAGACATAAAAACCGCCACTTTGATGCGGCATATCCGCTCATTTGAGACAATTATTGTAGCAAGCGAATATGACGCCCTGCTTCTTGAAAACACGCTGATAAAGCAGCATTCGCCTAAGTACAACATCAATCTGAAAGACGGAAAAACGTATCCTGTTATTCGCATAACGCATGAGGATTTTCCGCGCATATTCCGCACACGCCGCGTGATAAAAGACGGAAGCCTTTATTACGGTCCTTTTACAAACGTGCAAAGCGTAAATACAATGATGGAACTTATCGATAAACTGTTCCCTCTGCGAAAATGCAAAACGATAAAAATGAAAACTTCCGGTAAAACAAAAAATACTAAAAATAATTTGAAAAAGAAAAACGATTCGCTGGAACTTGATCTTCGCGCCGCGTGCATGTATTACCACATCGGGCGGTGCATGGCGCCGTGCTGCGTAAAAATCACAAAAGAAGAATACGCGCTTCATGTGCTGCGCGTGCAAAAATTATTATCGGGCGAGACTGATTCCCTGATAATCGATTTGACAGCCAAGATGCACGAAGCGGCAAAGGATTTGCAGTTTGAAAGAGCCGCGCATATCAGAAACACAATCAAGGCGATAGAAAACCTGACAAACGAAGACAGTCAGGTTGAAGACTTTAATCCCGAGGACAGGGATTATATCGCGTGGGCGTCAAGCGGCGTGCTTACAACCTTCACTGTTTTTTCAATGCGAGGCGGCAGGATGACAGGCCGTGATCTTTTCCGCACGCGCAGCGCCGCCGGCGAGCATGAATCGCTGGAGCATTTTATCACTTCTTATTATGATCCTTCAAAGCCGCCTCCTGCAAAGATTTTCTTTCAAAATTCCACACAGAGGTGCAAAGGCGCAAAGGACACAAAGGAAGAGAATAGTGAGGGAGAAAAAAACGAGGAGTTAGGATTGACGAATGTAGAAGAAATTGAAAATATAAATTCTTCCTCCGCGCTTCCGCGTCTCCGTGTAAGAAATATCGAGTTGATCCAAAACTGGTTCATGGAAAAATTCGGCTGCCAGCCGCAGTTATTATCACCTGAAGAAAAGCACCACAGCGCGATTTTAGCGATGGCAAGGCAGAACGCCGCCGAAGATTTACGCAAAAGATTGAAGGAAAGAGGCGCAGGCCCCGCGCTGGATGAACTTGCGCGCGCTTTAAATCTGGAAACAAAACCTGAGCGCATCGAAGGCTTCGATATCGCGCAGCTTGACGGCAAGCACCCTGTCGCCTCTCTTATCTCTTTTAAAAACGGAGTTCCCGATAAAAAAAATTACCGCTATTTCAAGCTGCGTACCGTCATCGGAAAAGTGGATGATTTCGCCGCAATGCGCGAAGCAGTCAGCCGCCGCTATTCACGTCAAATCCGCGAAGGCAAAGAGCTGCCGGACCTTATACTTGTGGACGGCGGTATCGGGCAGGTAAACGCCGCTAAAGGCGCGCTGGACTCGCTCGGAATTGACTGTGATATTATCGGGCTTGCAAAGCGCGATGAAGAGATTTGGTTTCCTGAAGCGAAAGAGCCGGTTGTTCTATCAAAGCAGTCCGAGGCTTTAAAAGTTTTACAGCATGTGCGCGATGAATGTCACCGTTTCGCTACAGGCTTGAATCAAAAACTTAGATCAAAAGAGCTTTTCTTTCCTGTGCTTGAATCGGTGGAAGGAATCGGCCCAAAACGCGCCGCCGCGATAATGCAAGCGTATGAATCAATTTCAAATATCGCCTCGGCGCAGCCTTTGGAAATTGCGCAGCGCTGCGGCATCAGCGAAGCGTCCGCGCGCGCTGTAAGAGTCGTAGCAAAGCTCACGCTTGAGGAACGTGCGAAAGAATCGGCGAAAAAATCGGCGGAAAATAAAACTGGTAATTGAAAAATAAATTAAATTCTGTTAAAGTGATATTTCAACATGTTACATATAGGCATAGACGTAGGCTCAACAACGGTAAAAACGGTTGTAATCAAGAGCGGCACATATGATATTCTTTTTTCAAGATATGAAAGGCACGGAGCATGTCAAAGCGAAAAAGTGCGCGAATTTCTTGAAGAAATTTTTTCGCTGTTTCCGAATGAGCAATACAGGCTGATTTTCTGCGGATCAG
>Ga0209755_10006603_pt1 | contig 12780 bp, 12 predicted proteins | sample TergutCo191P1_FD_187301 | JGI IMG/M metagenome (GOLD analysis project Ga0209755, IMG submission 187301) | Cornitermes sp. P1 segment gut microbial communities from Petit-Saut dam, French Guiana - Co191P1 (SPAdes) (version 2) | ecosystem: Host-associated > Arthropoda: Insects > Digestive system... | reverse complement strand
CCCTTACCGTTTTTATCAACCTCTCGGTTATGCTTTGCTATGCTCCAAAATGTGCAAGGTGAACCGCCCATCACTATGTCATAGCCTATGTATCTGCTAAACTCAGCATCAAGTACATCGCCATGCTGTTCTATATCTGGATAGTTATAACGACTGATAGACTTTGCATACTTATCAATCTCAAAAGCTATGTAAGAAGAAACGGCAACCCCTGCGCGGTCGAGTGCTACTCGTCCGCAGGATATGCCGTCAAAGAGTGATACTGCTTTTATTGGGTTGTTGAAATAATCAGCTCCTTTTCACTTAGGGACAAGTTGACCCTATGTTGTCTTTGCTTTTCTGCAATAAAAAAATCGCCCTCTACGGAGCGATTTTAGGTAGTTGTTTAGTTTTTATTCTTCGGCTGAGTCTTCGTCAGTTTTCCCTAGTGCTTGTTTCACCATCTCTAAAGTTTGCTTGGCATGTTTTAAGGCTAGTGTTGCATCCTCTTCAAGTAATGATGTATCAAAGTCTGGGTAACGTGAAATTGTAGCAAACTTTGTCATAGTTTGCGCAATTCTACGTTCCATTTGTATAGACTCATCATTCTGTTTGCATTTATTAGCAAGCTCTTCAATATTATGAGTTTTTGGAATCTCTACTTGGTAATATGCTAAAACTGCTTTTAATGCTTTTTCCGTAGATTGTTGGCAATGATAACATACGGCCTCCAAAAACTTAGGCCATGCACTACTCTCTAACACAACAGCCGCATCATAATCTCTCTGTGCATACTCAAGCCATTCGTTGGCGTGTTCCATATCTGCCATTCAGCACCCGTCCTTCTTGTTTGATTTTGTACTGTAGCCTAGACTTTGATTTTGCATACTCTTCAAACTCATCATACGTATACAAAACAAGGTCAAACGGCAAAGGGAAGCCTTCTCTAACACTACAAGAAATATCTACATTCATATCCAACCGTCTGCCGATTATCTCAGGTACTAATACACAGATATCTAAGTCACTATCCTTAGTATAATCACCTCTAGCATAAGAGCCAAATAAAATCACTTGTGCATCGGGGTACTTTGCTGTTATAGATGTTGATATTTCTTCAAGCAGTTCATCTAGCGTTTCTTTAAGATACTCACCAGTATATATTTGTACTGTTGACATTTTATTTGCGCTCCTCTCTTTAGCGATTATTGACTTTCAGTATAGCACAGGATAATAGATTATACAACATTTTCCCAAACAATCATCAACGCTTACATGTCTTTATCGTATCATTAACCGTATGACGGCATTTATTCACCTATCCCACCAAACTTATCTGCTGTCCGTTAATGCGCCCCTAAGATAGACTTTGCAACGCCACCTGTCTTAAACAAAGTAAAGCACAGCAAAACTGTATACCCTAAGACCTGCCATATAGCACTTATAGGCTCTCCGCTTATGGCTATGCTCTGCACCAACACAGCATAAATGCCGACACAAACCAAAATCAAAAGACCCTGTAAGCCGATTGCACACAGAGCCTTGAAATAGTTTTGACCCATACCGCCGAACTCGCGGTTGCTAAGAGTAGCCAAAGGTATAGGAGCTAAACTCGACATCAAAAATATCTCTATCATCCTGCCGTACACAATAATAAAGATAACTATATTAAGTACGCGCATAGTAAGTCCTACGACAAAAGTTTGTAGCCACAACCCAAGCAATAGACCTGGGTGCATCTCCCATAATGAAGCCTCAAACTCTGCCATCATATCTACTGTTACTTCGGTACTCCCTGCTATAAGCCCTCCCGCGTTACTGATAACACTTTGAGCAACGTCAAACACAGCCATTACAATGTCAAAGGTATTAGACAGTATAAGTACAGCAATAAAAGTCTTGAACACCCATTTAAAAAATATCCAAGTGTCTACTTCGTTCAGATTATTCCTGTCTATGATAAGATTGATTAACTCATAGGTCGCAAGGAATGTAAGCACAATCCCTGCAATAGGCAAAACAACCGTTTCAGAAAGGTTGCGTATTAAGGCAAACACCCCCGGCTGCCAAGCAGCAGGGGGCGTACCTACAGTAGTTGCAATCTCTCCGACACGATTATTTACATTATCGAAAAGCCCGCCTAAGTTCCCGAAAATACCGTTAATAAGCAGACCTCTCAAAAAATCCTCTATCCAGTCGGTGAGAAATCCCATCTAGTACCCTCCGACTAAAACAATCCAGACAGTAAAGGTACAAGGGTAGTACCTAGTAAAATTACCCCACCGCCAGCCATAAGCTGGGTAATCCCTAAATATATGTAAGAGGATTTTTCAGAGTGGGAAAAAGTGCGGTAAACACCGTGTTTATGCGGCTTTACCGCACTTTTCCCATATGATAGGTTAATACCTAATTAGTTGTAAAAGATGAGATTTCGGACGGGATTTACTCCCGAATGAGTTTGTACTTGTCGGTCTGGCTCATGAAGTTGAAATGTATCTCAACGGTCTGCCTGATAATGCTACCGTCCATATCTTCATGCACCACGATTTTTTTGATTAGCTGATTGAGTGTCGGCGCATCCAGTTCTTGAATGTCAACGTATTCCCTTATCAGCTTTATCCATCGGCTGTTGTCATCACGCTCTTGCTCCTGCTTCGCAAGCCGTGTCGTGCTGTGTTGCACACGATTCTTTAATGACTTTTGTTCGGTTTGGCTTCGTTCCAAAAGGCTGTTGAAGTTTTCGGGGCTTATCTTGTCGGCTATCATATCCTCGTACAGCTTGGCGATTAGCTTATCGAGTGCCGCAAGCCTTGCCGTGTCCTCGGATATAGACCTCTCAACAAATGCACGTTCCCCATGCTCGTCCTGTTCACTTTCACGCATGAGCCGCCCTGCTATCTCGTCCTCGTTTTCAAGGGCTTGTTTGGCGTAACTGCGTATCTGTTCAAGGATTATGCCATACAGAGTATCGTACTTCATGCGGTGCTGTGAGCAATGCTTTACGCCATATTTATTGTAGCGTGAGCAAGTGTAAATCATCTCGTTGCCCTTTTGGTTTGCCCTGCGGATATTTAGACTACTACCGCATTGACCGCATTTTACAAGCCCTGCAAAGATTGAGAAGTTTCCGAAAGCGTCGGGGCGTTTCCGCTCTTTGATTTTTTCTTGCACTAACTCAAAATCTTCATGTCTTACAATGGCTTCGTGCATATCGGGTACGACAATCCACTCGTCGGGCTTCTTTTCCCTCAACCACCCTGTTTTGAACTTGTAGACCGCCTTTTGTGAAGCTATCACACCGATATAAACAGGGTTTTCCAGTATCTCTTTTATGGTCGTAAAATCCCATATAAAGCGGCCTGTTTCGGGGTTTATCTTTTCATACTTCGTTGTGTAATCACGATAGCCCTTTTCCCTGTTCCACCATGCAGGGCAACACACTTGCTCATCTTCCAGTATGCGGCGTATTGCGTTCGGCCCTTTGCCTGTTAAGGCAAGATTGTAGATGTGCCGCACAATGGGGGCTGTATCGGGGTCGGGTTCAAGCTGATTTTTGTTGCCCTCATTCTTCCTGTAGCCGAATGGAGCGACACAGCCTGTAAACTTACCCTCACGAGCCTTTGTAACATAAGCGGAGTGTACCCTCTTTGATGTGTCAGCAGAAGCCATTTGATTCATAACCGCCCTAAATGGGGTTATGTCAAAAGCGTTTTCGGCTTCCGTATCAACAGAATCATTGATTGCAAGATACCTAACGCCGTTTTTCGGAAAAAATTCCTCTAAAAGCCGCCCTGTATCTATATAATTCCGTGACAGCCTCGATAAATCTTTCGTCAGAACAACGTCTATCTGCTTGCGTTCAATGGCTTTTAGCATACGTTCAAGGTCGGGGCGTTTCATGTTCAAGCCTGTAAATCCATCATCTTGATAGACCGCCACCACTTCCCAACCTTGCGCTTCGCAGAACTGCTCTAACATAGCCTTTTGGGTCTGAATACTTGCGCTTTCTCCCTCTCTTTCGTCATCATCTTTTGACAGGCGGCAATAGATAGCCGCCCTTAGTGCCGATGGCTCTTTTCCCTGTCTATGCCCTTGCAGGTTCGGGGCATTGTATACGCTTAAAATGCTGTTATTCATTGCATTACTCCCCTTTCGGGGGCGTGTACGCATGGGAAAACCACGTTACCATTATTGTAGCGCATCTTTGAGAACGGCTCAAGTCCGTTTGCTGATATTTGTCGGCGTATAAGGTCAACAAAAACCTGCTCGGCGGTTTTAATTCCGATAAAAACAGGCTTAACAGATATTTCAATGGATTTTTCTATCCTCATAAAATCGTCCTTTCTTGGCGTATAATCGCCACGTTGAAATTTGTTACGATTAAAGAGGGCATAAGGTACTTTACCCCTCATACCTTCAAAAATCGGGTTTTGGCGTTGAAAAAAGCCTGTAACCATGCGGCTTTACAGGCTGTCATTTACTGGCAAATATCAACATCTCGGTGTAGTGTTTTGGTGCGTTTTATGCTCATTTGCTCCGCAAGGTGTGCCGTTAAATCTTCGTTGAAGTCTTTACTCTTTGGGAAGTCAACAAGCACCGTGTAGCCCTTTGCGGCGTACTTCCTCGCCATTATTGCGGTTGCTTCTCGCCCTGCTTGGTCGTTATCAAGGCAAAAGACAAGTTCCTTAACTGCTTTATGCTGATTCAAAAAGAAAGATAGAGCGGTGTCGCTCGTACCCGATAATGATAGGCGGCTGTGCTGTTCCCATGCCCCTGTGTGGGCTTTTTCAAGGCTTGCATGGCTCATAAGGTCAATGGGGCTTTCAAAGATATACAGGCGGTCAGAGGGCGTACCAGTCCCATCAGCCGCCGTATTAAAGCCGTACCGTTTATCGCTCCCTGCACAATCACCACGAAAGGTACAATCGCCGTAAATTCCCCTTAAACTGGCGAAACGTGGTTTGTTGGCTTCATCATAGCCCACAAATACCACGTTTCCTCGTCTGTCTTCGTATAACATTTCTTTTTGCATAAGCCTGTTTACAATATCGCCGTCAATCCCTCGTTTTCGGCAAAGATAGTCATAGAGCCGTAGGGGAATCCCTGCTTTTTCGGGTAGTATCAGCGTTTTGGGCTTCGGGGCTTCTGCTTGGGTCGGCGGTGCTGTTGTAGTATCAATGCCTGTTACTGCTTCCACAGCTTCACGAAACGGCATATTTTCCACCTTTACAAGATAGTCCAACGCTCCAAAGCCGCCTATGCCCTTGCTGTGCCAATAAAAAGAAAGGCGGTCATTTTTAACGGCAAGGCTTGGGTGCTGTTTGCAACGATACACGCCGCTCCGATGAGCGAACGTGAAGCCGTTGTATCTTTCTAAAAATGCGACAATATCGATGTTTCTTGCCTGTTCTACTATGCTTTTATCAATCATAATAATAAATCCCCCTTATCGGCTTAAATCCTGTTTTTTAACTGCCATGCGGTCTTTCTGCCGCTCCTGTTCGGGCGGCTTCCGCATAATGTCGGCTACGGCTTCGGCTAAACGCTTCGGCGCACGTTGCAGGGCTTCGTAATACCGCATTTGGTCGGTTATGCCCTTGCCCTCATACTTTTCAAGGCGTGTTTTGTGCCAGCCCAAATCTTTCAACAGCTTAGATACTCGGCTTTTCAAGTCTGTAATAATGCCTTTAGACTTTACGCCCTCTTTGGCAAGGCTTGATACCGTTTGCCAGTCAGCAGGGGATATTTGCAGATTACCGCCGAACATAGAAGTCTTAACCATGCCCTCAATCTCGGCAAAAGTGGCGGCTTCCTCTTTTTTGATGGCGGTTTTCTTATCCAAGCTGTCATACTGTTTTTGCTTTTTCTCGGTCTTTTGGTCGAGAATAGCGGCGGTCTTTTCCTTGCCCTCGATAGCCGTATCAAGAGCGGCGGCGGTTTTCTGCTTATCGTCAGCAATAGCCGCCATTTCTTCGGCTCTTTGGGCTTCGTGTGCGGCTCGTTCAGCTTCCTTCTTTGCCTTAAATTCAAGCACAGATAAATGCTCGGCGGTACTTCCACGTTCCCCACGCTCAAAGCCTAAAAACCCTGCTTCTTTCATGTGTTCGTAGAAATGGTCTTGTAGCAGGGAATAGGAGTTTACTAATACCGCCTTACCTTTGGCGTTCCGCTTAACTTCGCCGTTTTCGTCCACTTGTTTCAGCTTCGGCCACTTTTTGGAGTGGCTTACTTGTGTGATAACCTCTTTGAGTTTCCCTGCTTTTTCGGGGTCTTTGTTGTTCTTCTTAAAGTAAACTTCTTTCTGTACCACAGGCACATAAACAACATGAAGATGATAATGGTACACATCACGCTCAAGCTGTTCAGATAGTGCCTTGTTGCGCTCATCGGCGTGCATGACTGCCGATAATACATATTGCTCGCCGCCGATTTCCTCAATCGCACAACGATAGGCTTCTTCAAAAAAAGAAACGGCGTATTCGTAGCCGCCGTTATGCTCAAAATAGGCTGTGTTCACATCAAAAACGAACTCGTCTACAATATGGGGGTCTTTGCCAAGTCCTTTGGTGCTAATCACACCGTCAGCAAGGAGTTTGTCAAAAGCCTTTTCATAACTGCCCTCGGCTTGCTTAAAATGCACGTTGTAGGCGGCTCGGTCTTTGATGATGTCATCATTCATATAGTCGGCGTTCTGCCGTTCGTTGTGGCGTTGACGGACAGACAAGCCCCCACGCCTGTATTGAGCGTTCCTCACTACACTTTTATTCGCCATAAATCCGCTCCTTTTCTATGATTTTTGGATTGAAGAAAGGAAGGCTGCAAGATGATGATAATAGAGGTTTGCAGCCTTGAAATTTGCAACCTTGAATCCAAGTCTGCAAAAAGGAAGGCTGCAAGGTCTAAGCACATACATCTTGCAGCCTTGAATCTTACAGGGTTAAATTTATTCATCTTCGCCGCCCTCCGCTTGCGGTAGAGCCGCCCAAAACCACCGCTTATCTTTTTTGAATGAGCCAATGTTTAGGGCTTGTTTTGCACTCCGCAGGGTGCGCTCCTGTATGCCTTGCTGTTTGGCTTCTTCAAAAAGAAATTTAGCTGGCTTATCTTCAATGGCAAGCTGTGATTTTAAGAAGTCAACCGCCTTGTCATACGTTGTGTCACGTTCGGGCATAACACCTGATAACATCTCGTCAATCGTGATGGGGAGTACACCAAGCCACTTAAAGCCTGTTTCGGGGTCGAGTTCAAAGCCAATGGCTTGCCCCTCTGGTGCAAGATTGTTTTTGCCCTGCACGATTGCCCTTGTATACTGCTTGCCCTTGATACGCCCAACAGTTAAAACGCTTCGGGCGGCGGCTTGAATGTCAATGCTACCCAAGCCCCTGTATTGGCTTTTGCCGCCGCTTTTGTTAAGATGACCGATAACCACAACGGCACAGCCTGTCTTTTCAGCTACAAGGCTAATCCGTTTCAACACAGGGCGTATTTCGTTTGCCCTGTGCATATCCACATCAGCACCTAAATAGGCTTGCAGGGGGTCTAAAATAAACAGCCTTGCCCCTGTTTGGGTTATGGCTTGCTCTATCCGTAAATCGGATAGGCTTAACTGCTTTTCGCTCTCGTCTATGACGATTACACGTTCACAATCTGCCCCCGATTGTTCCAGTCGGGGTTTCACCGTGTCGCTCAATCCGTCCTCGGCGGTCTGGAAGATAACGCACATAGGCTCGGCGGCGGTTTTGGCTTCGGGGAGTGCCGCGCCTGTTGTAAGGGCGGCGGCGATTGCAAGCACCGCCGTTGTTTTTCCATCGCCGGGGTCGCCTTGAATGACCGTGATTTTTCCGAATGGGATATACGGATACCACAGCCAGTCAATGACCGTTGCTTCCACCTCATTCATGCGAATTAGCTTTAATTCGTCTTTGGGGTTTGTCTTGTTTGACATGATTTTTACTCCTTTTCTTGGTTAGATTTTTTTGTTGCTGTATATAAAAAGCCCCTCTGCGGTTAGTGGGATTTACCGCAAGGGGCTTGATATATCGTCTTTATCTTCGGGACAACTTGACCCGATGTTAGCGAACAAATTTTTGTAGAATTGTTCATGGTTTTATGCTACACTATACTTGTGATTTTATGCGTTGAGGTGATTATCATTAAGAGTCATTTTGGTAAGGTATTCGGAATATGTGCAGGGGTAACTGGCGGCGTTCTTTTGGGCGTATTTGTTCACCTTGCTTTTTTAGCGTTGTTGCCTATTGGTATTTGCCTTGGTTTTGTGTTTGACCGAAAAACCACAAAAGGCGAACAATAGTCATTTAAGCAAATACGGTGCAGGGGCGGCGGCACTTTCACCCGCTTCCTTGAAGCGTGTGACCCACTCTGACACTTTCCGCAAGCGGCAAAGGTGTCGTGTGGGCTCTGCCGAGGGCTAAGACCTCGCCGCCGTTGGCGACATAAAACCATATCGAATTTATTATTGAAATATGACATGCTGTTGTCGCATTATCTGCTGTACAATATACAGAAAACGAAAGGGGCATATCACAATGTCAAATGCTGTTTGGTTCATATCTTATAAACTTGTAGAGGGAACGTCTGTGCCCGATTTTTTGAGTGCTTCAAAGGATTGCAACAATGAAGTGCTGTCTAAGAAAAAAGGTTTTATTTCTTGGAAAGTTCTCGCTGATGGCGATACATGGGTAGACTTAGTTACTTGGGAAACGATGGACGATGCTTTGAACGCTGAAAAAGATGATGGTATCCCGAATCCCATCGCTCAAAAGTTCTACTCATTTATAGACTTCAATAGTCTTAAACATCAAGTCTATTCGGTTGAGGAAAGTTACTAAATTTGGGGGCGGAGCAAATGGAAAATCACAAAGATTTTTGCCTAAAAGAACCCATAGAACCGCCATCGAGCCATGTGTTGGAGCAAACATTGAGTGACAGTTATGCTGCATACGAAACATTCCAAGAGGCTTTACCTCAACTTGATATAGAGCAGGAATGGCAATGGTACACTCCCTACAAGGCGTGGTTTGCAAAAGGGCGACATTGGTGGACAACACCGAAAGGGACAAGAAAAGAAAAAAATCTTTATTGGCTCTATGTCTATAAGGGATATTTTACTGTTGCGGTTTGGTTCAAAGAAAAGAACCGTAATGAAGTTCTAAACGCTGATGTGAGCGAAAAAACAAAGCAACTGATTCTCAATGCCAAGCCAAAGGGAAAACTACCTACTTTCCCTGTAGCGTTCAACGTAACTACGACCGAACTGCTTACGGACATTTACGCATTGATAGATTGCAAGAAGCGTTTAGAGAGATAGAACAACGGACACCTCGCAAAGTGTCCGTTTCCCTTGATATTCCGTGATTTTCCCAACGTGTACAGCCCCATCTTATTAGTGTTTTTTTCTTACATCTACTTAGGTGTGTAGTGCTTAATTCCTTGGCTTTTTGAACTCGATAGGAATAGGTAAGTCTACCGTTTCTAAAGTTTCCGACTTTTCCCCTCCTTCACACCGTACGTGCGACTTTCACCGCATACGGCGTTCCATCGAAATGAATATTACACGTTTTCAATACACTACTTACACACTTCGTTACAGCAAATTAAATATAGATATTTGTTACATGATTGTCGGATTGCCGACAAGTTCTCGCAGTTTATTCAGTTTGGCAAGTTGCGTTTTGTTCAAGCAAAGCATTTTAAGGTATTTGTTAATGGTTTTTGGTAAGACAGCGTGGATAAGAATGTGTACTGCTTCACATACAATAACAAGGTTTCCGTATTCATCTGTGCCGCCTTTTCCTCTAGGGATTTTATGGTGACAGTAAACATTATGGGGTGATAATTGATTACCAGTTACCGCACATCTGCCATATTGAGCTGCAAACAATGAGATTCGATTGTCCGCAAACTCAATAGTCATGCTCCCCGCAGGATTCCTCATAAGCCAAAGCATTGTATTTGTATCAATACCAAGATTGCTGTGTATCTCCTTACGACCCTCAGATGTATACCGATTAACGCCACGTTTCTTGTGTAGTGCGTCTTTCGTTTGAATGTATGCAACTGGAATGATGGGGTGTCCATTCAAAAACCGTAACTGCTTACTTTTACCATAGCGTTTCTTGATAAAGCCTTTTTCTAACTTGCCTTTTCGGGTCAAATCTTTCAGTCTGTTTTTGAGTTGTTTCTTGATACCAAAGCCAATTCGGTCAAAGTCTTTTGTGATGTGAGTTGCAAACTGATAGTAATTGTGCATTCCTGCAACAGTAGCATTGTACCGTTGTATAGCCGCATGTCTGTCCTTACTGTCAGCAACGTGTACCATAGCTTTTACACAATTTGTGATTTTTTCCTTGACTGTTATTTTGGCTTTATCGCTCATATAAGAACTTACAACTAGCTTTTTGCCTTTCTTGCAGACCTTGAATTTGAACCCTAGAAAGTCCGAGTAACGCTTTTTCAGATTTACGACCGCAGATTTTTCTTGACTAATCTCTAACCCTAACCTATCCTTTAACCAAAGTTGTGTTGCTTCAAACACCTTATTAGCGTCCGAATGGCAACGGCAAAAGATTTTAAAATCGTCAGCGTATCTTACAATGTGCATTTCTTTCAGCTTACTACGCCGTAATGCTCGGTAAGTATGGCTTTTAATCTCCGAACCTGCCTTGTTGAAACTGTGTATATACGGATAATGTGTTGGCATGTCTACCCATTGGGAAGATATCCACCAATCCAACTCGTTCAACACTATGTTTGACAACAACGGCGACAGAATGCCTCCTTGTGGTGTTCCCTTGTTAGGGGTAATGCGCCCACCGTTTGGCATGACAATCTCTGCTTTCAGCATTGCTTTAATGATACACAACAGCGTTTTATCTCGAATACCCAACGCCCATATCTGCCGAATTAACTTACTATGGCAGACATTATCAAAGAAACCTTTAATATCAATATCAACAACATAGTGTAACTTTTGTATCTGCATGAAGCGACAACATTGTGCTACTGCGTTTTCTGCTCCACGATTTGGTCTAAAGCCGTTAGAATGGCTGTGAAACTTTGCTTCGCATATTGGCTCTAATACTTGTAAGATACATTGTTGTACTATTCTGTCAACGATTGTGGGGATACCAAGTGGGCGAGTTCTCCCTTCTGGCTTGGGTATCTCCACACGCTTTACTGGGCGTGGCTTATACCAACTGAATTGTCGTTGAATGAGCGATACAAACTTGTCCTCTTTTAATCTTGCGAGGTCTTGTATTGTTCGACCATCAACTCCAGATGTATTACTTCCTTTGTTCCCTTTAATAGTTCGATATGCCAGCTTGATGTTTTCCTCACAAGTTATTAAACTTATAAGATTGCTAAAGTTTTTATTCTTTAGGCTATCAGCATATAAACTATCAAAAGTTCCTTGTAAGTCGTAATACTCCGTATAGCGAATTTTTGTGTGTTTTAATTTTTGCTTTTGCCGCTCCGAAGCCAACACAGGCATCATCTCCTTTCGGATTTGATTTTCTTTGTCATACTCGAAGCTGTGTTTGTAGTGTTTTCAGTGATTTAATTCATTCCGACTGGTGGCTATCCCTCCATGAGCTTATTATTCTCACTTCATAGGTACTGTGCCACCACTTTCACCGAGATAAAAATAAGTTATAGTGATAATGAGAAGTCGAATGTTTTTCAACCTACCAATATTTTCTATTGGTTTTCACTTTTCCCTATTAACATAACATTTGTGTACAACCACTTTTACATTTACGTTCTCGGCTTACCACGTTCCGACAGTCCTATCATTGGATATTTTTAGGTGCTTCCTCTAAGCCTGTGTCCAGTTCACAAAAACCTTGTCGCCTGTAACGACATACGGACTTTCATAACAACCAATCTTACTTATCCGCGAACACCCCGCGAAGTGCGGGCGAGTGCCTTTCGACACCCATCAGGGTATAGACTCGTACATTCGGAAGTACGTCAGTGCTGGTTGCACATTCTCACCATGAATATCCGACGCCCGACATATAGGTAGCACCGCCCACCTCTGGACAGCTTTCGTGTGAAGTAAGTGAACTTAACTTACGGCTACTCTCTGCCGACTTTACCGAGCTTTTGACAGGGAAACAGTTGCATATTTTCCCGCCAATCGGAGTATCAGCGCAAGCGTTTCAGGGCGTTACCCCATCATTCCACTTGTCGGATTGTCAGTTCTCCAAATTACAGCAGTTTAGACAATGTTACAATTATCTAACAATGTTGGAAAGTAGGGAAATTTTTTTAATGGCGGTTCTGTCTGTTAAGATAACTGATAGAACTTTATACATCATTAAATAATTCCTACGGATGGCTTACGCCACTTTCCTTTCTGCTCTCATTTGTGCATAACCTTTTCAGTTACGAACGTGTCGCACGGTTGTCGCCACCATATCCTTCCAAAAGGTTGATAGCTCCCCATACACAAAGACCTGCACCAAGGGCAATAACAAGGGTTTGTAATGATTCTACTGCGCTTCCGAAAAATTCCATAAATACATTCCTCCTAAGATTTTATTTGGAGCTTCTGCTCCTGTGATAGGTTAAAGGCGTGCTTCGCGCCAACTAAAAAAACCGCCATGTAGGCGGCGTACTTCGAGCCATGGCTGGTCGCAAACGAAAATCACGTTTGCTGCTCGCCTATGCAACCTAGTTGACTCTAAGCCATTTATGCAAACGCTTCGGGGTCGTCCATATCATCATAATTGAGGATGTCTTCGTAGTCCTCGATTATTGTTGTGTCATCCTCCGTTA
>Ga0209755_10006602_pt1 | contig 12781 bp, 13 predicted proteins | sample TergutCo191P1_FD_187301 | JGI IMG/M metagenome (GOLD analysis project Ga0209755, IMG submission 187301) | Cornitermes sp. P1 segment gut microbial communities from Petit-Saut dam, French Guiana - Co191P1 (SPAdes) (version 2) | ecosystem: Host-associated > Arthropoda: Insects > Digestive system... | reverse complement strand
AAAAGGCAAAAGAAACCCCGTTAGCTAGTTATTCACTATCTATCTTTTAAATTGGCGTTTTTTATTGTCTTAAACGCTTTAACAAGCGCATTTTAGCTTATATTAGGTAAAAACCTTGAAAGTTTATAAAGACATGAGTTGCACATAGTGCAAAAAATTAAACATAAGACGCCAAGTACATTGAGTTTTTTGTCGTTTTATCTGCACAGACTGAAGATAAATAATAGCTTCAGTACTATGATAAAAGGAATGGTGAAGGTTGTCAAGTAGTTTTTTTGTTTCTATTGTTGGTCTTTTAGAAATAGCGCTTTACAGTATCATACTATCTGCAGAGTGATATTGCTTATTCAACCAGTCTGCAAATTCTTTACTGCTGCTTATTTCCCATATTTCGCTTTGTAGATCATGGTGACACTTATAATCTCCTTGCCCAGTACAGTGGAATTGTTTGACAATCGTCTTAGGATGTCGATCGCTTAAGAACTTTGATACTACAATTCCCGTTTTATAAGGATTATCGCTTGTTTGATCATAATAACCATAATATATATTATATAAACTTAAGTTCTCAGACTTAACCTTATCGATTCCCTGCTTAAAACGAGCCTCACAGATGGAGTTTTTCTCGAGTCCATCGCATGTCTTCTCGCATGCTATAAAGTCTGCACTTCCCTCAAAAACTGGCAATTGAAGCTTTGGCAACAAACCTTCAATGACTGGCTGATAAAACTTGAGAAACTGAATGCAATGGGCAAATTCATGGGAGATATGATACTCAATAGCATCGTCAGAAAAGGGCGTGTTAAAAAGCAATCCATCCTTTTCATTAAAAAAGAGAAATACATCTGAAGCTGAGAACTTTGAAAGCTCTCTATACTGGGGGTGGTTATTGTTGACTGTTAATCCAGTCCAAGTTTTCGGTGGATCAAAGTTGTGTACTTTTTTCAAAACTTCAGCAAGTTGATCCCTATTTTCCAGCATAAAAATGCGAAAATTTGCGTAATCATCAATCTGAACATCAAAAAACCTACAGCACCTCTTTAAAGTGTCATTGGTGGTTCTTTCGATGTTTTTTAATCTCTCACCGCTGAGATTCTTATGAAATACCTCCACTGTCAAATTACTTCCTTCAACACTATAAACATGCTTATCAGGAAGGATTCCACCTACCTCAATTTCAAGTTTATCTCTAGGCTCGTAGTTTGGCTCACTAGGACCAAAGAATTCTTTAATGCTGCTAAAAAGGCTCATACAATTTTATGGCGTTGATATACCTATTATAGCATAATAAATGATTTCCGTCAAGGAGTGTAGCTAGCTCAAGCCATATAACCGCTTACAACGCGAATTCTGGATTAAGGAAGGAAGAAAGAAAGTATAGGAAATAGAAGGTTTTTTAGGTTTCATAGAATAAGAAATGGGAGTAGAAAAGATATGAACCAGAAAGTTGGCAGGAGATCTATGGCGAGTGTGTTCTATCTCAAGTCTATTTTTTAGATAGCCAAAAACCGTCTCAATAATAGACCTTTTTCTCAGCAAAATCCTTTCATTTAGCGAAATTAACGTATTCTTCATACCTTTTTTTACCTTGGTAACGAGTTTCAAACCGCGATTAAATAACTCTTGAAAGAGCTCCTTTTTAATATAGCCCTTGTCACCAAACAAAAGACCTGTTAATTTCTTAGTCAGGTTGGGTTTTATCGTCAACATTGCCTTTCGTTAGCGTAAGTGCCTGAATTTCTCCTTTTTCATTGATAATTAGATGTAATTTAAACCCAAAAAACCAACCATAGGTGCTCTTACTCAATTTTGCAATGCCAGCAAATACTTTGTTTTTGGATATTCTTTTTGCATGGCAAACTGCAATAGGAGTTGTATCAATATAAGGAATTATGGTTACATGGGTGCGCCAGAACAACAGCGTAGAGCGATACAAAATAGTTAAAGAGAGCATAGCAAAGCTCTCCAAATACTATAACCTTAATCCAAAAACTATTGTTAAATGGAGAAAACGCTCATTTACTAAAGATGCCGATATGGGTCCAAAGCACCCAAGATCAACTGTTTTAACTCTAGAAGAGGAAGCTGTAATTGTTGCATTTCGCAAGCATACGCTGCTACTATTAGATGATTGCCTTTATGCTTTGCAGTCTACAATTCCACACTTTTAGTTTACATCGTTGTTTACAGAGGTCTAATGTAGATTGCAAATATATTGCAAAATTCTTGACAATAAGCAGTGTGCTGAGTAGCATAAGGTTAATTTCAGAATGAAAAGCAAACGGTAAATAAGTGGCAAATAGTGGTAAAAGGTTACTATTAATAGAAAATTCTATCTGCTCTGATGAGGTGAGAGTTGCTTTGTCAGTGGATAACAGGGTTGTAGAGTTTGAACAGGAATTCAAGGAAAAAAGGCAGTTAAGAGGCAACATATATATTGCTCATGTAAAGCGTATAGAACCTTCTTTGCAAGCTGTATTTATTGAATATGGAAAGAACAAGCAAGGTTTTTTATCTTTTTCCGAAATATCTCCAGATTACTTTAATATTCCAGAAAAGGAGAAGGAAGCTTTCTTTGAAAGCTATTCAAGTGGTGATTGTACGGAGGAAGGTAACGGTGCATCGGCAAATACTTCTTCAGATTCTACAACTAGCAGGAATGTTAATGAGTCCGGTAATGGTTTTGTAAGGGAGGTATCTTTATATAAGAGATATAAATTACAAGATGTTATTTCGGTCAATCAAAAAATGTTGGTTCAACTAACTAAAGAGGAACGAGGTAATAAAGGGGCTTCATTTACAACGTACATAACTTTAGTGGGTAGGTATTGTGTTTTCATGCCAAATTCTATGAGCAGGGGTGGTGTGTCTCGCAGAATCGAAGATGTTAATGTTAGAAAACAGTTAAGGGATGTACTAAATTCAATAGAGTTACCAAAAAGATCAGGTTTAATAATAAGGACCGTTGGTTCGGGAAAAAGTAAAAAAGAAATTGAGCAGGATTACAATTATTTATCTTCGTTGTGGCAGAATATTCGAGAAAATGCCTCCTCTGTAAATGTTCCATCATTGATTTATAACGAAGCAGATCTGATTATGAAATCTATTCGTGATTTTTGTAACAATGATGTGGAAGTTGTAATATCTGGAAAAGAAGCTTTTGAAGCAGTAAAGCAATATGCTAGAAATGTATTAAAAGGTAGTAAATTGCGGTATAGGTTGTATAGAGGTTTTGTTCCGATATTTACTTACTACGGAATCGAGGATCAAATTTCTGAGTTGTATAGCAATAGAGTAAAATTGCCGTCTGGTGGGTCTTTGATAATAACTTTAACTGAGGCGTTTGTTTCAATAGATGTAAACTCAGGGAAAATGACGGGGGAAGATAGTATAGAAGAAACAGCTTATAGAACCAATATGGAAGCAGTACCTGAAATATCAAGACAGGTGAATTTAAGAGGCTTATCAGGGTTAATAGTGGTCGATTTTATTGATATGTTGAGGTATCAGTATTGTAGAGCTGTTGAATCTGCTATTAGGCAGGCGTTTAAGGATGATAAAGCTAGAGTTCAGTTCAGCTACATAAATGATTTTGGTTTAATGGTGTTTTCAAGGCAGAGAATTAAACCAAACATACAGGAGATTAACACTACAGAGTGCTTACATTGTAAAGGAATTGGAAAAGTAAAATCAAATGAAGTAATTGTTGCATCAATACTGAGAGACTTGCAACACGTTGCTAGTAGGAACCGGAATAGATCGTTTGATTTGGTAGCACATGGTTCTATTATAGCGCATATTTTTAATAATAAGCGTGATACAGTTTCTACAATCGAAAAAGGGTTTAATATTAAATTGAACGTTAGTGCTGATAACAATTTAAGTATAGATGCATTCATTTTAAAACGAGGTGATGACGTTAATTTAAATGATTGTAAGCCATTACAAAACTCTGGTTACAAAGTTGAGACTAGCAACAATGAAAGAGCTGATAATTCAGGTGGATTGCAAAGCAATTTTTGGTTAACTAAGTGGCTTTCACGTCTTTTGAGCTCTAATAGCTAACTAGAAATCCTAAATGGGACTTGTAATTGGCGAGTTCTATACTTATATATTCTTATATCAGATAATATTTATACAAGGGAGTGTTCATTATGGGAAGAGCAATAGGTATAGATCTTGGAACGACAAATTCTTGTGTTGCAATAATGCAGGGCAAGGATACAAAGGTAATAGAAAATAAAGAAGGGGCAAGAACTACTCCATCTATAGTTGCATTTACTTCATCAGGAGAAAGGTTGATTGGTGCTCCTGCAAAAAGACAAGCAACCACCAATGCAAGTAACACTTTTTTTGCTACTAAGAGATTAATAGGCCGCCAGTATGGCGACTCTGAAATGAAAAATCTAAATGTGCCATATAAAGTGTTTGCAGCAAAAAATGGCGATGCTTGGGTTAAAACAACAGATGGTAAAGAATACTCCCCTAGTCAAATTGGTGCGTTTATACTACAAAATATGAAAGAAGCAGCAGAAGCTTATCTTGGAGAGGAAGTAAAGGATGCTGTAATAACAGTGCCAGCATACTTCAATGATTCTCAGCGTCAAGCAACAAAAGATGCAGGGAAAATTGCCGGATTGAATGTACTCAGAATAGTTAACGAACCGACTGCTGCGGCTCTTGCCTATGGTCTTGATAAGAAACATGGACACACAATAGTGGTATATGACCTTGGTGGTGGTACATTTGATGTTTCAATACTTGAAATAGGTGACGGAGTTTTTGAGGTAAAGGCTACAAATGGTGACACTCATCTTGGAGGTGAAGACTTCGATAATGCAGTGGTGAGTTATTTACTTGATGAATTCAAGAAAAGTGATGGCATTGATTTGAAAAATGATCCAATGGCTATGCAGAGAATCAAAGAAGCTGCTGAAAAAGCGAAAATTGAATTATCAAGTGCAATGGAAACGGAAATAAATCTACCGTTTATTACAGCTGATGCAAGTGGTCCAAAACACTTAAATATGAAGTTAACAAGGGCAAAACTTGAAAGCTTAGTAAGCGATTTAATCGAAAGGACTATGGCTCCTTGCAAAAAAGCTCTTGAGGATGCCGGTTTGTCTGCTAGTCAGATTGGTGAAGTGGTTCTTGTTGGCGGCATGACTCGTATGCCAAAAGTAATAGAGAAAGTTAAAGAATTCTTTGGCAAAGATCCACATAGAGGGGTAAACCCAGATGAAGTTGTGGCAATTGGAGCTGCAATACAAGCAGGGATTGTTCAAGGCGATGTAAGAGACGTGTTATTGCTTGACGTAACTCCACTTTCTCTTGGTATTGAAACACTAGGAGGGGTGTTCACTCCACTTATTGAGCGCAATACTACCATTCCTACTAAAAAATCTCAGGTGTTTTCAACTGCAGAAGACAACCAAACAGCTGTTACCATTAAGGTGCATCAAGGTGAAAGAAAATTGGCAATTGATAATAAACTGCTTGGCCAATTTAGTTTGGAAGGAATACCACCTGCTCCTCGTGGGGCTCCTCAGATCGAAGTTACGTTCGATATAGATGCAAACGGAATAGTGCATGTTTCTGCAAGAGATAAAGCTACTGGAAAAGAACAGAAAATACGCATTCAGTCTTCAGGTGGTTTGTCTGATGATGAAATAAACCGCATGTTGAGAGAAGCTGAAGAAAAGGCACAAGAGGATGAGAAACGTAAGAAATTCATTGAAGTGAAAAACCAGGCAGATAGCTTAGTTCATTCTACAGAGAAGTCTCTAAGAGAGTATGGTGATAAAGTCTCACCAGAAGATAAGTCTGCTATTGAAAGTGCAGTGAATGATTTAAAAGAAGCTAGCAAATCTGATAACATTGATGATGCTGATTCAATACAGCAGAAAATTACTAATCTCTCTCAATTATCTATGAAACTTGGAGAAGCTATGTATAAAGAATCTCAGCAAAACAGTGCTGAAAGTGACTTTTCATCAGAAGGAAATCCAAATGACAAAGAAGAAAAAGTAGTAGATTCTGATTACCAGGATGTAGATAATAAAGAAGAGAATAAGTAGTTGGCGTAGTTTCGTACTCCTTTCTTATCATTCCGGTGCGTGACGCTGAAATCCAGAAAAAAGGAAACATGGACCCAAGTAGTCACGCTGCTTGGATGACGGGAGCTATGTATGGATATCATTAAGGCAATAGAAGAAAAAATACGCAATACAATCAATGTAGTTGATGTTAACATCGTTGATGAGTCTGTTAAACATGCGGATCACTATTTTTCTTCGCCTTCAACATTACCTTCACACATTGGATTAATATTAATATCTGACGACTTCGTTGGAATGAGTGTTCTAAAGAGGCACAAGTTGATTTATGAATTGTTAAAGAGTGAGATAGAGCGAGCGCATGCAATTTCTCTTCAATTGTATACGCAAAGTGAATACAATTTGAAAAATAAAATAATAAAAGCGTGAAAGAAGAATCTTTGTTGGTTAAAGCGGGAAGAAAATTCAATGACTACAAAGGTTCCATGAACCCACCAATTTATCATTCTTCTACCATACTATTCCCTACTTACAAGGACTACTTAAATGCAGCAGATGGGGAAAGTATATACGATGTGATCAACGATGGCGTTGCAAGAGATTATAGTTACAGCAATGTTGGTACTCCCACTGTTCATTACCTTTCAAACGCGCTCGCTGAAATTGAGGGCAGAGGACAAGCATTAATCTATCCCTCTGGACTATTTGCACTTACTTTTGCCATTTTGACTTTTACTAAAGCAGGTTCGCATGTTCTGATTCAAGATAATAGTTATTATCGACTTAGGAGATTTGCCGAAAATGAGCTGCCGAGAAGGGGAATAGAAGTAACTTTTTATGATCCAACACAGAATATAACTGGTTTGATTCAAAGTAACACTTCACTCATCATGATCGAAACTCCTGGCTCTGTAACATTTGAAATTTCAAATATAGAACACATAGTAAAAGTTGCTAAGAAACACGGGATCGTAACCGTTTGCGACAATTCATGGGCCACTCCTTTATTATTTAAGCCGCTCGATTATGGAATTGATGTTGCGTTGTATGCAGTTACAAAGTATCTAGCCGGTCACTCGGATTTATTGATGGGAGCTATTGTTGCTGAAGGCGAGGTTTTTAAATTGCTTTATGAGAGCTACAAAAATTATGGAGTTACTGTTCAATCACACGATTGTTACCTTGCACACAGAGGACTTAGAACATTGCACACACGCATGAAGAGGCATCAAAGTACAGCAATGGAGGTGGCAAAATGGCTGGAAAAACACCCAAAAATCAGAAAAGTCTTATATCCAGCACTCCCTTCCCATCCTCAGCACGAATTGTGGAAAAGCTACTTCAAAGGAGCAAGTGGTGTGTTCAGTGTAATGCTAGATAAAAAATATTCATATGAAGAACTAAGCTATATGGTTGATCACATGGAAATTTTTGGCATCGGTGCTTCTTGGGGAGGGTGCGATAGTTTAATATTACCAATAGATCATAAATCTATGTCAAGATCTGTAATGAACTCAGATTATGGTGGAAGTTTCGTGCGCATATTTTGTGGATTAGAGGATCCTGAAGATTTAATCTCTGATTTAAACGCTGCATTAGCAAGATTGCCATGTTTAAATACCAAAAGTGATGAAGTAGAATGTGAGACTAAGAGAGTTACTGCATAACATTATTGACGTCAACTTTAATGTTGAAATCAAAGGCGTCACGTGTAATCCCAAAAGAATCAAAGAAGGTTATCTTTTTGTTTGTGTGTCAGAGGAACATGAGAAATGCGTGAACGGCATAATAGGAGCCTCAGCGATAATAGCAAACTTTGTAGCGCATGATGCTGGAATCTGCATCTTTTATCCAAACCCTCAAGAAATATACAGCAAAATAGTTAGCAGGTTTTATCAGTTCAAACAGCCAAAATATGCTGCTGCTGTAACAGGTACAAATGGCAAGACTTCGGTAGTAGAGTTTTGCTCTCAGATCTGGCGTAACGTTGGCTGCAGTGCTGCATCTATCGGAACGCTCGGAACATGTATCAATAATGATAGAAAAGATAATAGCCTTACCACCCCAGATGCAGATGACCTTTATGCAACATTACGTGATATAAACAATAAAGGCATAGAGCACTTAGCGTTAGAGGCTTCAAGCCATGGGATTGACCAATGCAGAATCCATGGACTTAGGCTCACTGCTGCGGCTTTTACGAATTTCTCGCAAGATCATTTAGATTATCATCAGGATATCAATGAGTATTTTGAGGCTAAGAAAAGGTTGTTTTATGAGGTACTGCCAAAAGAAAAAACAGCAGTTTTAAATGCTGACATAGATGAGTACCACGCATTGCTCAAGATAGCTAAAGAACGTGGTAACAAAGTTATAACTTATGGAAAAGCAGCTTCTGATATTGCTTTAATAAAGCAAATACCAACTCAAAGTGGTCAAAATCTTACAATAAAAATCGGTGGTGAAATTTATGATACGTTTTTTCCAGTTCTAGGGCAATTTCAGGCGTATAATTTGCTGTGTGCAATCGGCATAGTTATCTCATCTGGAGTGGAATATCAAAGGATATGTATAGACAAACTCGTTTCTCTACCGGGAAGAATGGAAAAAGTGAAACCTTTTGCATTTGTGGATTACGCGCACACTCCAAGTGCACTTAAACAAGCTCTGTTATCTTTAAAATGGCACTTCAACAAAAAAATAATTCTAGTTTTTGGTTGTGGTGGAAATCGTGATCAAATAAAACGTGCAGAAATGGGTAAAATAGCACAAATGTATGCAGAAAGAGTGATAGTTACAGATGATAATCCGCGTGATGAAGATCCAGCAAAAATTCGCCATGATATTTTACTACATTGTTCTGATGCACTAGAGATAGGGGATAGAAAAGAAGCTATAGAGAAAGGCATAGATATTGCTTATAACGAAGGTATGATTCTGCTGGTCGCAGGAAAAGGGCATGAAAAATCCCAAATCGTGAGCAGCCAAACTTTTGAATTCAGTGATGTTGAGGTTATTAAAAATCATGCCTTAACATACTGATTTTCATATGGTTCTTGCAAGCGAAAGCACTCTCACTTCCCTTGCACCAGAATTTAAAATTTCTTGAGAGCAAGACCTTACGGTTGCTCCAGTTGTTACCACGTCATCAACCAATATCACGATTTTATTTTTGATAATTTCTTTGTTGCTTGTTTTAAAAGCCCTTTTTAAATTTTTCTCGCGTTGTTTTAGTGAAAGACCAGCTTGAGACGTGGTGTGGCGAAGGCGCTTTATTGCAAATGGTGCATAAAATAAGTTGGATAACTTGCTGAGTTCCCTCGCGAGCAATGCCGCTTGATTGTATTTACGCTTAAGCAAGCGCATTTTGTGAAGCGGTATAGGAATTATAATCTCTGCATCTTGGAATATATCCCAATTAGCTTGGTACATCCACTTCACGTAAGTTTTTACATAGTTTAAATTATCAAAAAATTTAAAATTTATAATCATATTTTTACTATGTTGATCATAAGCAAAAGCTGATCTTAACACTTTAAACGGTGGAGGGTTAGCAATGCATTTACCGCACGTATAAATGTTATCAGAAATTACTGTGCCGCAAACATTGCAGTAATGTTTGGTTAGAAAATTGATTTTTTTGTTACACTCACTACACAGATCATAATTTTTATCAATTATACATTCACAACTTACACATACGTTTGGAAAGATGAGATTTACGGCTTTTTCCAGTAGTAAAAGACCCACACTATTTAAGCCTAAAAAACGTGTACGATAATGTCATTTCACTTAAATCTTTCGTGCTATTGTCGCGCATTATCTCGGGGTCTATATAAAAGGATACGGGCATAGCTGCTTTTTGCTTTGGTAGCAACATTTGTTCTTCAAAGCAAAAACATGCAACTTTATTGAAATATTTGCCTGCTTTGAAAGGCGTGACATTATACACTGCCATTCCAAACGAAGACTGATCAGATAGGTTTTTTGCGTAATAAAATGCTAAACTTTGTTCACCTATGTTTGTATCAATGTAATTAGTTTCTGAGTTAAATTCCCAAGGCAAGTCCGGCATTACATCAGCGTTAAAATGAACTCTAATTTTTTGGTTAGTTATATTCACCGCTGTGTTGGTTACTTTTCTTGTTGTGCCACCATATCCAGTAGCTTTACAGAAAATGCTATATAGTGGTACCGATGCATATGCAAGACACAGCATCAATATCACTAAAGATATCAAAAAGAAAACTATAGAATTTTTACTATTCCCCCTTAAAAAGGAGAACATCTAGTCCCTACTATTAAGCAAGCTAAGTAACCTAAGTAAATGCTTGAATATAATAATAAAGTCAAAATAAAGAGTAGTTGCACCAAGTATTGCCAATTTAGTGGCTACAACTTCTGAGCCATCATTATACCTATAATAAACGTCTTTAATTTGCTGAGCATCGTATGCAGTCAGCAAGGTAAATACTATTACTGATATGAATGATATTGCAAAGTAAAGAGGACCGCTTCCAAGGAATAAATTTACTATAAACGCGATAATTAACCCCCAGAGTCCCATAATCAAGAAAGATCCCATGCTGGTCAGATCTTTTTTTGTAGTGTTGCCATATAAAGCCATAGAGCCAAACATAATCGATGTGATGAAGAATGCTCTTGCTATGTTTTCTGCAGTGTAAATTACAAAAATATAAGATAAGGCGAGCCCCATTAAGGCTGAAAATAAGAAAAATATAGTAATGGTGGACTGAGCGCTTAGATTTTGAATTCTGTAATACATATAGAATACCAATGCAAACGGAGACAACATTACCACAAACGGCAGAACGGGATTAGAATAGATTACCTGAAAAAGACCGGAAAATACCGTTAGGAACGCAACAAGCCCAGTAACACCTAAAGCCAAAGCCATATAATTATATACTTTGATTAGGTAACTCCTAAGCCCGGCACTATAATAAACGCCCTGAGAGCGAATATCTTGTTCATTTCTCATATAAGACATAAATATAACTCCTTTTATCCCTTAGTAATATTATAATACAAAACTACATCTTTATCAAGCATAAAATTACTTTATTGCAATTAATGTGCGATTATTTTTGTTCTAATGTAGATGGAATATAGTCCTATTGCCGCTGCATTTGAAACATTTAAGCTGTCAATTGCGTTTGACATTGGAATTTTTACAAGATAGTCACAATTTTCTTTAACTAACCTCCGCATTCCTTTCTCTTCAGAACCAAAGATGATCACTATTTTTTTTCCAAAGCTCTTTATTTCGTCTACATTCTCTTTAGCATCGCCATCAAACCCGTAACACCAGTAGCCGACCTTTTTTAAATACTCCATAGTTTTTACTATGTTTGTAACGTGTATTAGCGGGACAATATCTAATGCTCCGCTTGCTGCTTTTGCGATAGATGCATTTTCGCTTGGTGAATGGTTGTATGGTAAAACCACTGCATCAACATTAAAACAAGCTGATGTTCTGAGAATTGATCCTATATTGTGTGTGTCAGTGACTTGATCTAAAATTACTATAGTAGAGCTGTTGCTTGAGTTTGCTATTTCTTCGATGCTTAAGCTCTGAAGAATAGGAGCAACTTTTAAAGCAACTCCTTGATGATTAGCATCTTTGGACAAAATATTGTTAAGTGTTTTGTTTTCTACTAATTGGACTTTAACGCCCTTGCTATTTATGTATTGCCTAATTTCTTTTTCATACTCTTCGTAGAAGTTCTCTGTTGCCAGCAGTTCCATACACTGCCTATTTTTATTCTTCAGTGCTGACATGCAGGCATGCTTTCCATATAGCCAAAAATTCTCATTAGCTTTTAACGATTTCATCATATTATTGAAGATCGTAAAATAAACAACATTTTACTATATTTAGGTATTGTTGTAAAATTATACAATTCAATTAATGCGTTTATGTCAGATGATGAGTTAGACTGGCAAAAAAATGTTAAGCCAATAAAATCTGAAAAAGTTACTTTAAAAGTTGATCATAAAGTAAATATAAAGCCTGTGGCTGATAAAGGTACTTTTAACTTACGAGAAAATTTCCTTGATGCCAACGATATTAGCTTATCATTTTGTCTTGACTACAACACAAAATCAAAGGTTGATAGGGGTAAATATTCTATAAGCGATAAACTCGATTTGCACGGCTATAATATAGAGGATGCTTACTGTAAATTGATAGATTTTATTATTACAAATTATCGTGCAGGGAATAGATGCTTATTGATAATTACGGGGCACGGTAGTGCAACAGGCAAAACAGATACTATAAAGAATAATTTAAATAAGTGGTTAAATGATACTAAAATTCAGCACATGATTCTGTATTACCAGCAAGCTACAAAAAAACATGGTGGCAAAGGGGCTTTTTATGTTTTGCTAAGAAGAAATAGAGGCTTTAGGCCTGTTGCTTAGCCTTCTTGCATAAAAAGGCTTGGCGCTTTTTGTAACGCTGCGTGCTCTTAAAATTGCTTGAGCTATAAACATTTAAGAAATTTACCAAATAAGAGAAAAAGGCGAAAGAAGCCCTAGTCGGTATTTATTTTCAGTATTGGCGTTTTTATGCCTTAAACGCTGCAATTTAGCTGCTTTTAAATGCAACTAGTCTAAGCTATAATATTTAAGAAATTTACCAGACAGAGAAAAAAGACAATAAAACCCCGAGGTAGCTAGTTATTCCACTCTCTATTTTA
>Ga0209755_10006601_pt1 | contig 12783 bp, 14 predicted proteins | sample TergutCo191P1_FD_187301 | JGI IMG/M metagenome (GOLD analysis project Ga0209755, IMG submission 187301) | Cornitermes sp. P1 segment gut microbial communities from Petit-Saut dam, French Guiana - Co191P1 (SPAdes) (version 2) | ecosystem: Host-associated > Arthropoda: Insects > Digestive system... | reverse complement strand
AAGGATTAGCAATGCTAGAGATAGGCAAGCGATTAAATTTACGAGGCATTCCAACAAAGCAGAACAGTAAATGGACAGCAAACGGGGTTAAAAACATTTTGCAGAATAATAACTATATAGGAGATGTGCGTCACCATTACCTAGACAAAGAAAAATCGTACACAGTAAAGGGGCAACACGAACAAATAATAACCGCTGAAACATTCCAAAAAGCACAACAGCGTTTGTCTAAAAATAGAAGCATAATGACTCGTAAGCAACCAAAAGAAGAAAATTATTTTTCGGGATTTCTGACATGCTCCCAATGTGGCTATAAATTATACCCACACAATATGTATACAAAGCAAGCAGACGGCACAAGAAAATTCCACGGAAATTATGGATGTGGTAACCTTATCGCGGGTGCTTGCAGTGCTAGTGATATGAGCGCAAAAAAGCTAGAGGTAGCTTTCCGTGATTATTTATCTCAATTCGCAGACTTGGAAGAAGATAAATCCCTTCATATTCAACAACAAGAACAAAAGATAAAAGACAGCGAACAACTAATTATTGCTTATCAAGAAAAATTGCAAAAAATAGAAGCAAAATCAAAAGAGGCGTTAGATAACTACGTTGATAATGTTTTCACTGTCGAAGAATACCGCAAAGTAAAGAAGCGAATCGCAGATGATAAACAGATTGTCTGCACTGAAATAGAACGTCTACAGCTGGACACAGAAGAAATTGTTGGTAGCAAGATTGAAATAGTCAAAAACTTTCAACAAAATTGGGCGATGCTTTCTAACAAGGAAAAACGCATGTTCTTGATGCAATTTGTTGAAAAAATTATTGTCGAAAATGTAAAAACTGGAACAAGACACACACAAAAAAAGGTCACAATATTTGATATTGTTTTTAAGGAATAGACTATTGTTATCTATATTATCACTTTTGGCTAATAACTAAATCGCCATTGCCATCCTCTTTGATTGATATAGTCATAACCTTTTCACCGCCTTTCAAATGAGATTTGCTCATGCATTTTTTATAACTTTACACAAGTCATAGAAAGCAGATTTTTTCAGATTTAGCATTGTTAAAGCAGTATTTAAATCTATTTCGCTATTTAAATACTGCTTTGCTATTTTTATTTCTTTGGCTGTCCGTGTTTTCTTTGGGCGGCCTAAGTTTTTACCATTTGCTTTAGCAACTGCAATCCCTTGTGCTTGTCGATATTTGGTTTTTTGCCATTCACTTTCCGCTTGAAAAGCTTGTACGTGGAGCAAAACATTGCACATAAATTTACTTATTAAATCGTTGTTTGTTTGGTCGGTATCAAGCATCGGAGTATCCAATACTTTTATAGTAACGCCTTTTTGTACTGTTAGTTTGTGCCACTGGCTTATTATGCCGTCATAATCACGACTAAGACGGTCAACATTTTCCACATATAGGATGTCTCCAAGTTTAAGACGTTTGACTAGCCTATGGTACTTGGTTCTGACGGTACTTTTACCACTTTCTTTTTCGATGACAATATTTTTCTTTAAGATACCCAACTCTTGCATTCGTAAGAGTTGCCTCTCCTCATTTTGCTCGTCTGTTGAAACTCTAATTAGTGCGTACATATTAGCCGTCATTTGTATTACCCTCTTTATTTTTAAGGCCTATTATAAACAAAAATAATATAGTCCGCGAAAGGTGTACCTTTCACGGACTTCGGCTAAATCATAACATTTCTGGGGCTTTTCTGTCAATGAGTTATCACAACGCAATTGGACATATTGCCTAATTTATGTTTCCAGCAAAGGTACACCTTTTGTGGAATGTTACAAAAGACACTACCCCTTAGATATCAGGGGTTTTTATTTGTCAGTAAATGCGGAGGGAGGAAAACCAAGCACTAAGTAATAGCAACGTATCGTATAAACGGGTGGCACATACCAAATGTGCAATAATCTTATTTAGGAGGTTTTTTGTCATGAAGTTGAAAAAATCAAAAACATACTTAAAGAAATGTGTCAGTTTATTCCTAGTGGTAATGTTTATGTTGGCTTTTCCTGTTGTGGGTCAAGCGAGTGAAAGATACTATTTTTCGATTCCGAGGAAGTTTGGTGATAATCCCACAGTCCAATTGAGCTTTGATAGTCCCCCAATCGAAAGAGGCTTTTTACCTACAAACTGGCCTGGATTTGAAACATACAACTTAACAATAACACTAGGGACAACGTTAACACTACGAGCAGACCATCCCATTGTACAACGTGACGATTGGGGAACATTAAATTTTCCTACACCAGACATTAGTTTGGCCGATTCGCATTGGATGCAGTTATTTAGACAAGGTGCATTTGGGGCTAGAAGCTGGACTCCCATTAATGCCAACACAGTGCAATACACATTTAATTATCCTGGTGAGTATCATCTTGACAAGGATATGCTATACAGAATCACAGTTGTGCAGAGTGTGCAACCGCCAACCATTCCTTCAGATTGGCATTTAGTGTGGAGCTTGGGTGAGTTATGGGGATATGAGTATTATTTTGATAGAGCACCGATTTCTTCTACAGGAACTGATCAACTCGATACACATACAGTAGAAGTAGGCACAACTATGTTTGCGGTGATTACAAATCCGAACTTGCCTGATTCTGGAGGGTATAGGTGGCCAATTGCTTATACAAACTGGATTGATTCAAACAATCAGAACTATGCCGCAAGAGTAGTATTTAATACAGCTGGCAATTTTATTATCGATGGTGGGAAATTTGGAGCATTTAATGTAATTGTGGTAGGTACTACACCACCAACCACACAACCGCCACAACAGCCAAGCGGTACGCCACAATTTACATCACCACCAAGCACAACAGACAACGGCGTTTTGCTAGAGTTTAACACAGCACCAAATAACAGATTTGGCTACAGGATATTTCGTGCGACTACTGCAACAGGTGATGGCATATCTATTACCGATTTTCCGATTATGGTTAACCCAGCCCACAGTTTGGATAGAATCATAACTTTTGACCCGAACCTAAGACCGAATAGGGATTATTGGTTCTATGTTCGGGAAGTTATAGAGGAAGCCCGCTTTGACCCAGCAACTGCAACGCTTACACCAGAGGTACTTGGCCCTGCAAGTGCTAGGGTTCATGTTCGTACATCATCAAATATGACCGAACCAACAGCCAAGCGCGGTTTTATAATGATGTTCATCGGAAATCCTTTTATGAATGTTAACAACATTTGGGAAGGAATCGACCCACCACAAAACCAAACCGTACCTGTAATTAATGCAGGACGCACGATGGTTCCTGTACGCGCTATCGTTGAGGCAATGGGCGGTACGGTCGGATGGACATCTGCAACCTCACAAATAGATTTGCGCTCTCATGGAAACCATGTGCAAATGTGGCTTGGTCAACGTGATGTAAGAGTTAATAGCGCATCACGAGAAATGGACATCGTACCCCAAGTTGTAAATGACCGTACACTTATACCCCTACGATTTGTCGCTGAATTTTTAGGCGCACAGGTTGAATGGATAGGCTCGCAGCAAATGGTTGTTATAGTGTATGAATTACAGTAGCAGAGAATAAAAGAATTCGAAAAAAATTTAGAAAAAGGCAGTCCGAAAATTAAAAAACTTTGGATTGTCTTTTTTTATGCTTTTAGAGCAGATAACACATAAAAAAAGCTGTAACCGAAGCTGTAACTCTTGCATATTCTAAATCATAAAAGTTACAGTATTTTTTCCATCATGGAATCAGGTATTGTCGCTCGATTTTCTCCGAATTAGGGAATTACATATATAAATATATTTATATATGTAAAAAGGGGTGCTGTAATAAAAGCGATTTAATTTGTGAAGGGAATCAATTTTATGATTTATGACTTGCTGAATGATTACAAAAAGTTTCTAGCTGCCCGCTGCGCGCGCACGACCGCCGAGTCGTACTACAAAAAGCTTTGCTTGCTCTTTGTTGGTCAATCTATTTCTGACCCTGTCGGTAATCTTGATGTAGATAAGATTTTGGATAAGTTTTCGGCAATAAAGCACAAAAATTATTTCTCACAAGCAAAGAATGCTTTTTTGTATTTCTGCGAGTTCCAAAATATATTTTTGTCTCATGATGTATTGGAACGCATCAAGGAATTAGAAAAAAGAACGCGCAAAAAACGCCGTCAGTTAAAAGCTATCCAATACAGCGAGATTGACAAAAAAATAAAACGTCTTAGAAATAAACGTTTGAAACTTAGCTATCAAACTATGCTTGCTACTGGCCTGCGTATATTAGAACTATCTGACATCACACCTAGCGGGTGTAATGTAACGAATGACGAAATAACTTTTTCTTTTTGTGCCAAAGGTGGTGAAAATGGAATTGTTACTATTTCAGCCACCTCATACCCTAAGTTATATAAAGACTTAACGGTGCTTATAGAAAGTACGCAAAAAGCCAATGAAAAAAGACTTTTTTACTCTACAGTCTACTTACAAAAAAATGCTAAACAGTTAGGCTTTTCTTGCCATGATTTAAGGCGAGTATTTGCCAAAATAGAATATAAAAAATGTCGCTCTAAGCCCGTCCTCATGGAAAAGCTAAGGCACAAAAGCATTAAAGCAACAAATATCTATCTGCGCAGTAAAATTAAAATCTAGTAGTGCTTGGAGGACAGAAAATATGAACTTGCTAAATCTAATTGCTAAAGAATATATTGCTATTGTCGAAGCACTGGAAGAAGAACATGAGGTAGAGAAAAACCGTATTGTTATTGAGCGTGAGGAATTCAAGGAAATGCTCGAACGATACGCCTTTGCAACGTTTAGCTACAAGACCAAAGTATATAAAGACCTAAATCTTATTATTCATGATAATGAAAGCTATACCATGCCGTATAAGGATAAGGAACTCAAAAAGACTGTGCGCAGGGTTATTATTAACTACAAAGCATATAGGACAATCAAGCGATTATATAATACTGATACAAGTCTTTAATTTTGGGAGCGACAAATTATGGTTGTAGATTTAATATTGGGCTTTTTTCGCCTGTTTTGGTATGGTGTAGCGTATATGCCGAAGAAAAACGAAATAGTATCAGGGTTTTATACAATTTACTATCTAGTTCTTGTTGTTATGCTAATTGTTTCATTCGTTGCATCTAACTTTGACCACTTTTTGGTGCTAGTTGTTATATTCGTCATAGCGTCTTTTATGTTAGGCATTGTCCATTATATAACTGATATCCTGCCAATCATACGGATGAGAAGATGGTTTTTTCAAATATTTAAAGATATAAAGCTAAAGACCGAAAATAAACTTCCTTACTTTTTGGCACTAGAAAATATATCCGAATATGTGAGCGTGTATTCTTTTAGGTGCTATTGTCCAACTAGAGTATGGCAAGCCAAAAAAGATTTTTTAGAGATGCATATGAACGTTAAAATCTTTGATATTCAGCAAAACCCAAAAGATAAATCTGTAATCCATGTGTTTACCCAAAATAAGCCACTGTCTGCAAATATACCGTGGGAAAATAAATACATAAGCGATGATGATATATTTAATATTGGCATGAGCCATTTTGGGGTTGTTGGTATGGATTTAGCACAGCACCCGCACGCCTTCATAGCAGGTGAAACAGGAAGCGGAAAATCCAATATATTAAAATGCATGATACATCAAGCAATTTATAAAGGTTTTGAGGTGCTTTTGATAGACTTTAAGCGTGGCGTATCATTTGCTGGCTTCGATGATAAAGTAACCGTGTATTATGAATATAAGGACGTTATCAAGGTACTTCGCGACTTGGTAGTAGAAACGGCTAACCGCTTAGATGCGTTTAGAGCCGTTAAAGTTGATAATTTGAAAGATTACAACCTTGCCTTTGCCGATGGTGCAAGCTTGAATAAAAAAATCGTCTTTATTGATGAACTGGCCGAATTACTAAAGACTAGGGATAAGGAAACAGCGGGAATTTTGAGTGATAGCATCGAGACATTAACAAGGCTAAGCCGTGCGGTAGGTATTCATCTCATCATGGCAATACAACGACCAGACGCGACGGTTGTTTGTGGACAGATAAAAAACAACACACCATATAGAGCGTGTGGAAGATTTGCCGACAAAGAGCCAAGCCGTATTGTACTTGGTAGTGATATAGCAAGTACCTTACCAAACATCAAAGGGCGGTTTATTGTTAAAGATAATGATATGCAAGAAGTACAAGGTTTTTATTATCCAAAAGATACTTACATACCAGTAGCTAAAAAATTAAGAAAGCCAAAAGCCAAATTAAAGCCATTAGCAGAAATCCCGAAAGAGGAAGCCCCACTTCCTAAGCCAGTGACAAATAAGGTCAAGGACGCCCCAAAAAGAGCAAGCGAGTTTGAATTTGATTTTAGCAAGTTTAAGAAGTAGGGCTTGTTGTAGGTTCAAATCTATGTCCTTATTGGTACGCCTAGAAATTCAGCAAGCGAATTTCTGCTCTGTTTTATATACTGAACATTTTGATTTGTCATATTTCCCAGACGAAGGTTATATTTAGAATAGAGTTAAAAAGAATTTTAAAGATCATCCGCTCTAATTGATGTATTTAAAAGTTCTGCAAGTAAATTTCTACCCTCTCTTATTAGTTCAACTTGTTCAATTGTAGGTTCACCAATAATTGTGGAATTTCGCATAATTTCAAGGATTAGTCCAATTATTGCTTGCATATAATAATCTCCATCTTCTCCACGCGAAAGCGAAATTACTGCATCGAAAAACGCTTCAATATTAATAATTGCATCCATTATACTTACTGTACCATTGAGATAATTGTCAAGAATTTCAATGGTGAACATTCCTGACATTCTTACAGTACCAGTCATGAGTATCGGCTCTGATGGTGTCGTTGATGGTAAATATCGGAATGAAGAGAATGAAGGGGTTGAAACTTCCCTATAAGATGATAGATGTATCGTAATGGCATTAGTTACAATGGCAATGACAATTGTTACTGCAATCGTAATAATCCCGATAGTAAACATCTGAAAGTGTTGTTTTCCAGCGACCTTTTCCTTGTTTGTCGTTTGTTTTGATTCATTACCAGCCATAATTGTATCCTCCATGCCTTATAAAATTTTTGTAAGTAAGTTTTATTAGTTGCATTATATTTCAAAGCAACTAAAGTGTAAAGATGAAGGATGAATCATTAATGTCATTTGACATTGACTGCGATATTTGGTAATTTTATACTGGAAGTGATAGCATGGATAATGAAACAAAAGAATTACATATAAAAGAGGCTGTAGACTATGAAAATATAAAGGGAACGGTAACAGGGCATATTGCTGTATGCACTTCTTTACTTGGTCTTACGGCCACTACAGCTATTGTAAGCAATATGGGATTGAGCCATGTTCCTAGCTCTTATCTGACGGACTTAATTAGAATACTATCAAATATTGCTCTTGGTGGAGTTTCTCTTACAGTCATAATCTTGATGGCTAAAAGACTTATTACAAGAATATCTGCTAATGTCAGTATTAAGGATATTAAGAAGTTATTTGCAAGTCACGGTTTAATACTAGATGAAGAACTTGCAAAAAGTAAAGGAATAGGTATGTAATAATGAATATTGGCATAAAAGATATAATTATTTTAAGTGATGATAATGAATATGTCGTAGTGAGCAAAGCCAAATATCAAAATAATGCCTACTACTATTTAATAGACAAGAATAATAATGAAAACTTGAAGTTTTGCATAGAAAAAACGGAAAGCAAATCATTTTTGGAGATTGAAGATGCAGATTTAATCCAAAAGCTATTGCCACTATTTTTAGATGCATCATCAAAGGCTATCACAAAAGAAGATTTAGAGATAATCGGACAATAAGTCCATAAAAATAAAAAGTCAAAATTACTATTCAACATTTTGACTTTTTTTAACATTTGGTTTGGTAGTGTATCAAGAAAATGGGCTGGCTTGTGTTTGTCTTGGTTGTGCAATTTACCCTTTTGTCAGAAAGCCAACAGTAGTCCTTGCAAAACGACCTTGAAAAATGGTACAATCCCTTTAGATAGGCACTTTCAAGCTTGTTAGGTGCTTTTTACATATCATAAACGTTGCCTGCAATGAGATTTACGCAACCTGGCCCCTGGAGACGCTTCGCGCAAACATACTTGCGATACAATCGCTAACTCTAAACCGCGTTTTCACGGAATGGTACCGCGGGCAAGGATACGATTTTACCATCACCAGCACAACACAGCTTGATCAAAAGTATGTACACGGGCGCAATATCTTCACAGAAATATCCCAGGTTGTAGACGAAATTTTTACAACTTACGTAACGCGCCCAGGTATTCGGCAGCCACTTTTTACCCAGTACAACGACGGGCGGCGCACTAATTACCCCGGGCGGTTGTCGCAATGGGGCTCGGCGGCCTTGGGCGAAAGAGGCATGAGCGCACTAGATATACTCAAATATTACTACGGGAATGATATTTACTTGGAACAGGCAAAAAAGGTATCAGGCGTACCGTTATCCTTCCCTGGCACAGCCCTGCGAGTAGGGTCTAGCGGGCCGGATGTCAGGCGAATTCAAGAACAGCTAAACCGCATTTCAGATAACTTCCCGGCAATACCAAAGCTGCGTGCAGACGGCGTGTTTGGCCCAGCTACCGAAGAATCCGTACGCGTGTTCCAACGAATTTTCCATCTTGTACAGGACGGTGTTGTTGGATTTGCAACCTGGTACAGAATGTCAAATATTTATGTGGCTGTTACCAGAATGGCAGAGTTGTAAAAAGTTCAAGTGGTTACTCTCACTAACCACTTGATTTTTTTGTGTCATTGGATTTTGGGAAACCCTGTGGAATTGTGATGCTATATATGCTACAATTTAAACATAAATTTGCTTATGATATCAAAAAACGATAACATGAAGGAGATAATGCGTGAAAGATAAAAGTGGATACGCCATACCAATTCCGGTTGTAGTTCTTTTTATAATACTAGGGCTACTTGTAGCACCTCTAGGGGCCTGGGTTTCTACCTATTTCGTGACGAGATGGTTCGAGTTTAATGAAACATTGCTGTTTGTATTTTTCCTTATTGTGGCTGTTGTGACTTTTGTTAATGCAGTGATGAAGATTAATATTGAAGCAAGAATATTTCATGTAGGCGAACAGGTAAATGGGCGCACAATAGATGTAAACGACACATTTAAAACCTACGTTATGGATGTATACAACCAGCATGAAAAAATAGATAATTTATTTATGTTTGAACAAATTCCACAGCAAAAGTTGCAAAACGCAATATCTAATTTTGCCCCATCATGGAGTAGCGATGAAATTGCGATTCTTCTTTACGACAATACACCTGATGGCACCTGTAAAGACGGGATTTTGCTAACCTCAAAACGCTTGTATTGTAAAGACGGTAATTCCAATAGAGTAGCTGCTATTTCAAGTATCAACGAGATGACTGGTGAATATAGGCTCTTTTCTGCTAAAATTACCGTTGCTTTACATAGCAAAAAAACCGACATTAATATTGCGGTTTCTAAAACAAGAACCCCGGCTAAAACAGTATTTAATTTACTGTATCAAAGCATTAAATTTGCGAAAAAATAGGTGTCAGCCAAATTCCTCTACGATATCATTTAGCAATTTAACCTCTTCGGCATTTATATAGCCCGTAAACATAACTTCGCTTATATCACTGTGGTTAAACAGATATGACTCGCCATCAATATCTCCTTCTGGGTATGGGCAAGATAGATAATCATATATAACTTCGGATTCGGCAGAAACTTGCTTCCTGCCGTAAATCATAAGCGTTTTTTCACCATTTATTAAATGAACTACACTGCCTATCGGTAGATACTTTTTCATGCAAATGTTCATTCTGCCTCTCCTGAGTCAAACTCTTCCAAAATTTCTTTTACTATAGCAATTTCCTCGTCATTTACATAACCTTTAAACACAACTTCGCTTATATCGCTGTGGTTAAATAGATACGTATACTCATCGCTAATATTTCCTTCCGGATACAGGCAAGCTACATAATCGTAAATTTCATTAGATTCTGCCGCCATTTGTTTCCTGCCAAAAATCATAATTGTTTTTTCGCCGTCAATTAAAAGTACAACACTACCTATTGGTAAGTATTTTTTCATAGCAATTCTCCTTTATATATGTTTATCGCCTAAACCTACGCCACGCCGCAACTACACCTGCGCCAACAACAGCTACAGCAACACCAACAACAACACCTTTAGGTCCGCCTATTGCACCAAACTTTGCACCTTTTGCAGCTATAGCACCAATACCCTTTGCAGTTGTAGCTTTTGCTTTCACAGCTGTAGTCGTAGCTTTTGCTGAAGTTCGTGATAATGCACGTTGTGCTGCAACAGGACGCCCTTTGAGGTATTGTCCGGCGGCTTTACGTCCGCCACCTCTTGTTGCACGCACTAATCCACCTAATTGGCTAATCGCTGGATTTACAGGTGCTTTTAGAACAGTACCTAACGGATTAACAAAGAGCGATATTGCCGTTGTTGAACCTTTAACTAATTTTAATGCTAACGGTGCCTTTGGTACCGTTATTCTCATTCCTGCGAGGAATGCGGCTCTGGCACCATAAACAGCTAAAGCCAATGTGCCAACCTGAAAAATATTAGAGTAATATATGCTTTTTGCTACATCTAAAATTCCGCCGTCAATTGGATTCACATTCCCCGAACTAGCCTCAACATCCCCACTCAACTCCCTAAAAGCCATATCTTCATAACGTTGAGTTGTGTCGTGCAAAGTGGTAACAAACCCCGCAATAAGGTTCACATCACCCCCCAGTCGGGCAATGTCTTGGGCTAACGCATTAATGCTTGCTTGTATACCCGGAATACCAAAGCCAGATTGGCCTGCAAGCCTGTTTGCTTGCACGCGCAATCTTTCCGATGAATCGTTAAGCCCGCTTGTGGCAGCTCGTAGTGTATTATTTACGCCTTCAAGAGGCGCAAAGTTTAATATAAAATCACTCATGCTATTTCCTCCTTAGCGACTATTTTATCAACCTGCTTAATCACCGTCTCTTTTAGCCATTGCCTACCGCTCATCTATGCGAACAAAAAATTTCTTGTTTCCGAGTGTTAGCACATCGTTGTTTTTTAGCACCTGATCCCAGGCCAACAATTCATCGTTAACATGTGTGCTGTTAACCGAGCCTAAGTCTTTTATCCAAAGCGCGCCATCTCGCAACTCTATAACGCAGTGCCTTCTGGATATTTTTTCATCATAGTCTATTGTTATTCCTGGTTTGTTTGGGCCACGTCCAATTTCGATAGCGTCTTCTACTTTTATTTCAAAGCGCTTGTGTGGCTGGGCTATATCATTAATTGTTAAGAAAAACGACTTATCCTTATTTGTCGGCGTTTCCCCTATCAAAGACCTGGTAATATTGCCTTCGTCAAAAAACATAACCGTTTTGTTATTGTCAGGCAGTACTTCTTCCACAACAGAAGTGGCTTCCATAGCTAGTCGTTGTTGCTTCCTTCTAGTAATAATAACTGCGGCAGCAGCACCCGCAAGCAATACGACAACTACTATCACAATTAAGATTATATTGTTTCGGAAAAAACCACCCGCAGGTTCTTCTATCGGCTCTGGTTCTGGAGGTGGTGGAGGTGGAGGTGGAGGTGGAGGTGGCTCCGGCACAGGGACTTCTACCAATGGCATATTTAAATTATAGGTAAGCAAAGATACACCCGCGCTGCTGACTAATTCTAATGGGCGAACTGTGCCGTCTCTTAGTTGTTCTGGAATTTCTATTGTTAAAAAGTTCAAGTTAGGACCAAAGTTGGCAATCTTCTCTACTAAATTGTCTATTTCAGAGTCAGGCTCCAATTCGTATACGAATCCACCTGTAATTCGTGCAAATGTATAAAACTCGTTCAGACTGTCTGCATTGTATTCATTCCTAAACCCAATTGTATGTACTGGGATATACTCGTTGATAAGTGTGAAAAGGAGTTCATCTCGTGTAATTCCAGCAGTAGCACTGTCTATACCGTCGGTAAACACTACCAGATGATTAAACACTCGATATTCTGGTCTATTGCTGTTAATCTGCATTATTGCCGTGCCCATTGAATCGACAATATCACTACGTTCACCTTGCCATACAAGCCTGTCCAATGTTCTAATCAAATCAAATCTATCGTTGGTAAGCATTCGAAGATTACGATATTCTTCACCAAAAGAAATAATAGCAAACTGCTCACTGGGGTCTTTGTTCTCAATTAAAGTGTCCAAAGTGTCCAAAATCTGCTGGCGTGACACATAGCAAATGGAAGTGGAAGTATCCACTAAGAAAATAGTACGCACAACAATATCTGTATCCGCGACCGGCTGCATAACCATTGGACTATCTATGCCGGATATTCTAACAGACATATTTTCAGGTATGTCCCCCGACACTAACAGTCTTATGTTATAATCATCAATTTCTATTCTTCCTACATTTAACGAGCTTGAGGCGTATGCTGTCAAATAATTCGCACAGCTTAACACGACTAGGCTGGCAACAAAAAGTATAATGCTACTAAACCTTTTTTTCATTTTGCTCATCTCCATTTTTTATGCAGTATTTACATTCTCAGCGCTTCAAGTGCCATGTTTTCATATTTTTGTGTTGTTTCGCTTAATAGGGTAGTGAATTGGGCAGTGCTGTCTACATCATCGCTAAGCCTGTCTAAATCCCGGGCTAAATTGTTGATGCTTCTTTGAATACCGGGAATGCCAAAACC
>Ga0209755_10006600_pt1 | contig 12783 bp, 8 predicted proteins | sample TergutCo191P1_FD_187301 | JGI IMG/M metagenome (GOLD analysis project Ga0209755, IMG submission 187301) | Cornitermes sp. P1 segment gut microbial communities from Petit-Saut dam, French Guiana - Co191P1 (SPAdes) (version 2) | ecosystem: Host-associated > Arthropoda: Insects > Digestive system >... | reverse complement strand
GAATGCACAGCATGACCGGCGGTTCCCCGGACTATATCCTGGACCCGCTTTTCCTGCGGCTTTTGGATCAGGTTGTGGACTGGGCGGAACGGCATGAAATATATCTTATACTGGACAACCACTCGTTTGATCCCAGGGCACATACCTCCCCCGACATTTACAGGATACTGATTCCAGTGTGGAGGCAGATAGCCGAGCGTTACAGGGATCGAAGCGAATTTATCATTTACGAGATTCTCAACGAGCCGCACGGCATTGACGCGGCCATTTGGTCGGACATTCAGGGCAGGGTGGTCGAGGCCATACGCGAGATCGACGCGACCCGCTATATCATAGTCGGGGGCGTGGACTTTAACTCTATTGACAGGCTTTTCGATTTGCCCACGTATCCCTTTGACAACATCATTTACACGTTTCACTTTTACGACCCGTACCTGTTCACGCACCAGGGGGAAACCTGGGCATCCCCGCCCAACCTGGTAAACCTTAGACATCTGCCCTTCCCAGCGGACCGCCGCCCAATGCCACCGATTCCGCAGGATTTACGGGGAACCTGGGTGGAAGGCTCGCTTCGGCATTCCTACAGACAGGCCGCGACTATCGAGGCATTGGCAAGGCAGTTGGACAGGGCCGTGCAGTTTTCGCGGGAGCGTGGCGACGTTCCGATTTTCTGCGGCGAGTTCGGCGTTTTTATTCCCAACGTCCTGCCCGAGGATCGTCTGCGCTGGTACGAGGCGGTGGTAAGAATGCTGGACGACCGCAACATTCCCTGGACCAGTTGGGACTATTTCGGTGGCTTCGGCATTTTCAGGACGATGGAGGGGAATTGTTTTTACAGCGAGCTGAACGTGGAGCTGCTTAACGTAATGGGTTTCACGCCGCCGCCGCAGAGGCCGTCGGAAACAATTCGCGGTGCCTTTACGCTGTTTGACAGTTACCCGAATTCCCAGGTTGCCAGGTTTCAGCACTGGGGAAGCCAGATGGATATGTTTTACCCAAACGGGGAAAGGTTCGCGCTTGGCTGGAGCAACGCCGACAGATACGGCACTTTCATCTTTCACCTTAGGCGGGAAGCGGACTGGGAATATCTGGCGACGCGGGGCTACGCGATAACCTTCACGGCAAGGACGAACAGCCCCGCCCGCATCGATGTGCGGCTTGTCAACCGCGAGGATGCCGACAGCATTCCCTGGCGACTCAACGCGGGGGTCGATCTGGTGCCTGACGGAAATTGGCATACCATTCGGGTTCCGCTGTCGTCGCTACAGGAACAGGGCGCGTGGATAAGCGCGACCCAGGAATGGCTAAGCCCAGAGGGTGGCTTTGCATGGGACAAGGTCGCAAGCCTGGCTTTCGTGGCGGAGGATCGCGACCAGCACGGGGTTACAATTGTTTTTGACACAATCAGGGTGGAACCCTGAAAACTAACGCCGGTTTATATGCGAAGCCTTCCGGTGTGGTTGTACGCCGCGCTTCGCAACTGCTTTACCGAGGCGTCCGCGAGATAATCGTCAAAGGGCATCATGCGGTCGATGCATCCCCCCCCCCCTGTCTGCGGCAGGATCTCGATTATGCGGTTGGCAATGGAGTTGATAAACTCGTGGTCGTGCGAGTTGAACAGGATAACCCCGGGAAAGGCGACAAGGCCGTCGTTTAGGGCGGTAATCGCCTCAAGATCCAGGTGGTTGGTCGGGTCGTCCAGAATCAGCACGTTCGCGCCGGAGAGCATCATCTTGGAAAGCAGGCATCGAACCTTCTCGCCGCCCGAAAGTACGTTGACGGGTTTAAGCGCCTCCTCCCCGGAAAAAAGCATCCGGCCAAGGAAGCTTCGCACGTAGGTGTCGTCCTGATCCTGCGAATACTGTTTAAGCCAGTCCGTTATCGAATAATCGGAGCCGAAATACGCGGAGTTCTCCTTGGGAAAATACGAAAAGGACGTGGTCTGTCCCCAGGAACACTCGCCGGCCTCGGCCTTTTTCTCGCCGGCGATTATGTCGAACAGCGCGGACTTCGAGGCGTGCTCGGTTCCCACGAAGGCGATTTTGTCGCCCTTGTTCACCTCCAGCGAAAAATCCCCCAGAAGCCGCGTTCCCTCGAAAGTGTAGGCGACGTTTTCGATTTTCAAAACGTTGTTGCCGATTTCCCGGTCGGGCTTGAAGCCCACGTAGGGGAACTTGCGGCTGGTAACCGGCACGTTGTCAAGGTCAAGCTTTTCCAGCACCTTCTTGCGGCTGGTTGCCTGGCGGCTCTTGCTTGCGTTGGACGAAAAGCGCTGGATAAACTCCTTCAGTTCCTTGGCCTTGTCCTCGCGCTTTTTAAGCTGATCCCTGGCCTGCCGCTGGAGTATCTGGCTCATCTGGTACCAGAAATCGTAGTTGCCGGAATAGGGGGTGATTTTGCCGAAGTCTATGTCGCAGACGTGCGTGCAGACGGTGTTAAGGAAGTGGCGGTCGTGCGAGACCACGATTACCGTGTTGGGAAAATCGATTAGGAAGTCCTCGAGCCAGGCGATCGATTCAAGGTCGAGGCCGTTGGTCGGCTCGTCCAGAAGCAGGATGTCCGGGTTGCCGAACAGTGCCTGCGCCAGAAGCACCCGCACCTTTTTCGATTCGTCAAGCTCGGCCATAAGCCTAGGGTGGTCGTCCTCGTCCAAGCCAAGACCGGAAAGAAGCTGGCCTGCCTGCGAGTCGGCCTCCCAGCCGCCAAGCTCGGCGAAGTCCGCCTCAAGCTCGCCGGCCCTCATGCCGTCCTCCTCGGTCATTTCCTCCTTGGCGTAGATCGCCTCGCGCTCCTTGCCGATGTCGTAGAGCTTTTTGAAGCCCATGACCACGGTTTCCAGCGCGGGGTATTCATCGAAGGCGAAGTGGTTCTGCCCAAGAACCGCGACGCGCTGGCCCTTGCCGAAGGAAATCTCGCCCTTGTCGTGCTCGATCTCGCCCGAAAGGATCTTGAGGAAGGTCGATTTGCCCGCCCCGTTCGCGCCGATTATCCCGTAGCAGTTGCCCGGGGTGAATTTAAGGTTTACGTCCTTGAAGAGCGTGCGCTCCCCGTAACTGAGACTGACATTTGTAACGGTTATCACTTGTTGCTCCGAAGCTGCGACTATCGCGCCTAGTGGGCGACAGTCGTCGATTTTCTAGATTTTACCGGAAAAGAGCCCTTAAGGCCAAGAAGCCCGCGGGGGTATTTCGGCTGAATGAAGGCTTTGATGTGGGATTTGACCGGATTCGTGCCACCGATCCCCTTGAGGCAATGCAACACATTGACGTTTTCAACCGAAACTGGTATATTTCTCGTAATATGCATTGGCATACGCAACACTTCACTATGGCCTTGAAAACCGTAACTCTTCCTGGTATAGGACGCAATAAACACTTCGACAAGTTTTGGAATTGTGTCAGAATGGATGGCGCGCCGTGATTTCGTTTATCCGGAAAAAAATATTCTCGAATCGGCACAAGAACACAAGCGCACCGTATATTTTGATACTCCTGTGCGGGTACGTTACGGTAGTATCCGTGTACTCGGGTTTCTTTTTTAGCCTTCCCTGGATGATCATCAGAGTTGTCGCCGGTGGCGTTATGATCCTGGGATACATCCTTCTTGAGAGGAGTCCGCTTAGCCGTTCAACCCTGGCGTTTTTGACACCGATGTTGCTACTTTCGAAAATCCTCGCCGGAACCTTGTATTTTGGCAGCGATTTTCTGGTTTTTTCGTATTTCACTGGATCTGCGTTAATTTCGCTTACATACTTGAGGCCAAAGGGGGTTGCGCTTTACACCCTTGTGGGTGGCGCGGTGATTGCGATCCTGCTTTTCGTGTTTAACCGCAATCTTCTTGGCCCTTCGTTTACGATAGTGCAGAACTACCTGAATTTCTTGACCTCGCTCGGCCTGAACGGCCTGATTTACATATTCGGTAAATCATACGTCCGGACGCTTTCCGACATGGCAAAGGCCCGCAGCGATGCCAGCCAGGCGGCGATTGCAAAAAGCAATTTTCTCGCCAGCATGAGCCACGAGATACGCACCCCCATGAACGCCATAACCGGCATGTCGGAATTTCTTTTGCGCGGGGAATTGCCAGACGAATCGCGAAGGCATGCACAGGACATAAAACACGCGGCCGCAAACTTGCTATCCATCATTAACGGTCTGTTGGACTTTTCCAAGATCGAGGCCGGCAAACTGGAAATAATCCCCGCAAAATATTTTCTTTCATCTCTTATCAACGATGCCGTTACCATTATCAAGATGCGACTTGTAGATACGCCCATCCGTTTTTATACCAATATCGATGGCAACATTCCCAACAGCCTTATAGGCGACGAGGTTCGGGTGCGCCAGATTCTTATCAACCTTCTTTCCAATGCGGTGAAATACACGGAAGAGGGGAATATTGGTTTTTACATTACCCAGGAAAAACGTGCCGAGGATACTGTTTGGCTTAAAATCACCGTAAGCGACACGGGGTATGGCATTAAGCCTGAAAACATAGAAAAACTTTTTGAAGACTTTGTGCGACTGGATACGAAGAAAAACCGTACCCTTGAAGGCACGGGTTTGGGTCTTGCCATCGTCAAAAGACTCTGCACGGCGATGGGCGGGGATGTTATCGTAACAAGCGAATACGGCAAGGGAAGCTCCTTTGCGGTGCTGATTCCCCAGAAAATTGGTTCGCCGGAGCCTTTCGCGGCGGTGAACGAGCCTGAAAAAAAGAAGGTGCTGGTGTTCGAACGCCACGCAGCTTACGCCCAGTCGGTGTGTTGGTCCCTTAGCAACATGGGAGTTCCGCATTTTTTGGCAAACGATTGTGACACTTTTGCCGAGGCACTGTTTCGCGAGCAATGGCACTTCGTGTTTTCCAGCTATTGCCTTCACGACAAGGTTAAGCTGATAATGGATCGGCCCAGCGGGGATTTCCCGGGTGGCGAAAAGCCGTCCATGCTGTTCATGCTGGAATGGGGTCTAGAGGCCGATGATTCCAACGCGCACTTCGTGTCTATTCCAGTACAGTCGGTGTCCATCGCCAACGTACTGAACGGCCAGGCAGATCAAAGAGATTATTGTGAAACTTCCGGCGTGATTCAGTACGTTTTCCCGAAAGCCAGGCTATTGGTGGTGGACGATATTTCCACGAACCTTAGGGTGACGCAGGGGTTTCTCGCCCCCTACAAAGCCATGGTGGATACATGCATAAGCGGACTGGAAGCTATCGAAATGGTAAAGCGACATGATTACGACATCGTTTTCATGGATCACATGATGCCCGAGATGGACGGCATCGAGGCAACGGCAATCATAAGGGCTTGGGAAAAAGAGCGAAACGAAAAAGAGGGAAGGGAGCGCAACCCAATCCCTATTGTCGCGCTCACCGCAAATGCCGTGTCCGGAATGCGGGAACTGTTTGCCGAAAAAGATTTTAGCGATTTTCTAGCCAAGCCCATGGATGTTTCTAAGCTTGGCGAAATTCTTGAACGCTGGATTCCTGGAAACAAAAGGGAGCGAAACAAGGATACGGAGAGAGCCACCGCTTCCGGACTTTCCCCGGGCGAATCGTTTCTGGTTATTCCCGGAATTGATATTACAAAAGGTGCCGCCAAGCTTGGCGTTAAGCGGACGGGATACCTGAAACTACTGTCCATGCTACAAAAGGATGTAGAAGGCAGGCTACCGTCGCTGGCAATGCCAAGGCCGGAAACCTTGCCCATGTTTGTAAGCCATGTTCACGCCTTGAAGGGTACATGTGCGAGCATGGGGGCAATGGAAATTTCCGAAAGGGCGGCAGAACTTGAAATTGCCGGCAAGGCGGAAGATTTGACGTTTATCGGGGAAAACCTGGGGGTTTTTGTGGAACGCCTTGAGGAATTGGTGAAAGACATTGGCACCGCTCTGAATGCCCCCAACGTACGGAAAGGCGTTCCCGGACGCAAAAGTGCGAAAGCGTGAAATTATTCTACCGCCTAGGCACTAAACTGGCCAGGTAATCCGACAGCAGATTCCGGTACTCGCGACTTATTGTCTCCACGGCGCGACGAAAGACCCAGTCTTCGGCCTGCGGCCGGCTTGCGTGGCCCTCGCGGATGTTGTGAAGGCTATACGGCAGCAATACCGTTCCGGTAACCGTATCCCTAAGTTCCGCACGAAGCGTCTTGTACGCCCATGTAAGCCATGCGTCATGGTGCGCGGAAAACCTTTGATCCAGCGTGACGCTTATATCCACGTCAAGCACGTAAGGGGATCCGGTTCCGCCGATCCTGAAACCAAGATAAGAAAAGGCCCCAGCGAAAGCGTCCCATATCCTTCCGTCCCTGTCGTTCCTTACGTTTATGCCTATGGGGATCGCCCCGCGTATTTCCCGGGCCTCGCGCCTAAAGTCTTCGCCGCGCTGCAGTCCATGCACCGGAACCCCAAGAACCGAAAGCACCGTTCCATAGCTGACGTTCATGTCGGCGAACACCGCAGCAAGCTGGTAGCGCGAGAATCCTTCCAGCGTGTTTCTCTGGGCGGCGGACATGTTGACAAGGTTGTTGATTGTTTCGCGGTTTGCCCTTAGCAGTTCGGAGTATATCCGAATAGCCCTTTCCCTGTTCATAACGGCAAGGGCAAAGTTGTTGCCCCTGCCGTCGTTCCAGGAATCGACTATCTGTGCGCCGATAAGGTTGTCCATGCCGACGACCGCGCGAGTCTCGCTGTCCAGATAGACGTGGTGCGCCCAGACCGCGGCGGCACCGCTTTGCGTGACTTCCCGGTACGATTCCCTTATGGTTTCGTCAACATGAATGCCAACGCCAAATGTCGCGGCAAGCCGCCCCAGCGCGTCCCTTTCGGCGCCGGCGCGGGAAACGCCGCTGCCAACCACGGCAAGATAAGTTTGCCTGTTGAACCTTGTGTATGGATTGGCAACCCATCCCGGTTGAGCCACAACGGGAAGGGACGCAAGGAAAAGACAGAAAAACGCAAGGCAAGCCTTAGACAACGAAAACGGTTTAACCCGAAACATACGCACCCCCGCAAAATTAGTCGGCATTCCTGAAATAGATGTCGAGAGCCTCGTCCATACGCCGCAGGGCATCCATTGCGGAAACCCGCCCCTGTTCCAGGGGACTTAGCCGCGCGGCGGGCGCGGGGGCAGTCGCGGTTCCTGCGGGTGGGGATGTGGGTGCTGGTGCGGCGACCGCGTTTTCCGCGACCGCTGCTGCTGCGGAGATTTCCGCGATTACGTTGTCCCTGGAAAGGGCCATTACCACCCAGTGCCGGCCGCCCGGTTCCCTGTGTTCGTAGATTACCGTGGATCCCAAAAGCCGCGATTCGGCCACCGACGAGGTTATGTCCTCGAAGAAGGTTTGGGTGATCGAGCAATGGTTGACCTCCAGAGCCACCATGTGGAGAGTCTGTGCCGTGCTGATTATAACGCCAAGTTCGCGGGCTATTCCCCCTCTTGCGGATAGCGTTGCGGTATTACGCGAAACGGTGGCGTTTGCGTGCCTTGCCTCGCCGGCGGCCGCGACAATGCCCTGCGCCTGGGCGTTTCTTCTTGCCTCCTGTACGCTGGCTGGCATGGCGTGCAGGGTTGCGGGCACGGCTAGCGCAAAGGCGGTTAGGGCTAAAACGAAGGTAACTAGTGATTTTTTCATGTTGTAACTCCTTGCAAATATATTTTCCGCCCGCATACGGGGGCGGGTTTTAAACGAACACGGTTTTGTTTTTTACGCCTGCTGGATCCCGCCCATTTTAAGCGCCTTATACCATCTTCCAACGTCGCGAATGTACCTGTTCCCAATGTTGGAAGCCATTGACGTTGAAAAGAAAAAAAGCAATGTCGAGGCGATGAAACAGAAGCCTTGGAATATGACCATAGGCACCACGGCTTCGTTTGCCGCAAGACCCCAAAAACCAATTGCGACTATGCCTATAAGCAGTGACAACAAAGACACGCAAAGAAACGAAAACCTTGCCAACTGCAAGACAAAGGACAGCTCCTTGTACCTTGTAAGACCGCTACCCTTGCATTTGCTTTCAATGTACTTTTCGCATATCCAAAGAGCCTCGCTGGGATTGTCGGTCTTTGTGTCATTCATAAACACGTCGATAAGATACCTCTCGTATTTTTTTGCCTCGTCGTTCTTTTTTTCTTCCGCATAAAACCGACACGCTTCCACCATGCCTGCCTTTCTGAAGATATACCAAAGCACCAATGCCGGAAACGATCTTTTTTCGTGTTTGGCCGACGCGTTTTCCTTTTTGTCCAGCTTCATGGAGTACTGGTCAAAGGCTTCGAATATCCCCTCGAACAGTATGCCCAGCAAAACCGTCGTTATGACAAAAAGCAGTATAAGGACACCGCTATGGGCAAACATATTGCTCATAAACCCCAGCAGGTCGGGCAAAAGGTTTGTCTGATCCAGCACAAAAAAGCTTAACAGGAAAAACAGGCTTAGGATGCAGCCCGAAATTAGGCCGTAAAGGAACCGTTGAATGACTATCGCTAGCGCTTCCATGTTGAAGCCTCCTTTTTCCCCACTTTGGGGGATTTCAAGTTTGGTGTTAGAGGAAGTGCCAGTTTGTTTCTCAGGGAAAACAAGCCGGCACTTTCCCGCCTGTGCGGAACTACTGCAAAACACCGTTTGCTACACGCACGGTACCGTTGGTGGTTGTTAAGGTGCCCGTTTGCGAGAATACGCCAGAGGCATTGTGCGCACCGAAATGGGCCGTGCCACCTCCAGAAACAACCAGCCCGCCGTCAATTGTTCCGTTACTTATAAGCAAAGTGCCCGCATTGTATATACTGTCAGCGCCCGCAATGCCGTTGGCGCCGTTAGCGCCATTGGGGCCCCTTGGATCCCCCGAGCCGCCGGCACCGCCACGTCCACCGGTACCACCACGACCGCCGCTACCGCCGTTGTTGCTGGAAATTGTCCCGCCGTGCATGATAAACGTGCCTGTATTATGGACACCGCCGACACCGCCGTTGCTTCCAGGGGCACCATTCCCACCCGCACCCCCTGGACCGCGGTTCGAACCACGCATATCGCGGCGATTCGGGCCATCCATGCCATTATTGCCGATGGCACCATTGCCGCCACTGTTGCCATTAATTGTCCCGCCAAACATGGTAAACGTGCCACTGTTAAGGACACCGCCAGTACCGCCAACGTTGACACTTCCCCAGCTAGCGCGGCCATTGCCGCCGCTGTTGCCATCGATTGTCCCGCCAAGCATTATAAAATGGCCATCTTGGCCTACGGTAACACCACCAGTGCCGGCAGGATAACCCCTATCCCAGGATGTCCTGTGGAAACCAGTGTTTCCTGTAATTCGCGACCCTTCCTTCATGATTAAGGTTCCGGCAGTTATCTGTACCAAGGGCCGACCAGCAGTAGAGTTCCCCATACTGTTGCCTTGCAGGGTGACGTTTTCGTCCAGCACTAGGGTTACACCATAATGCACCCAAACTTTACCTATGCCCCAGTGGTGTGAAAAACCACCTAAGCTTACGGTGCGCATCGCCCCGATACCGCGAAGAGTTATAACGTTGTTGCCTCCGCGCAGAACTATGCGCTCCATAGCCGCATCCTGGTTTAGTTCGATAAGAAAATGAGTGTTACTTAACCCGCTGGTTTGTATCCATTCCAACTGATCCGCAAGGTTGGCTCCGGGAACAGGTACGGGATGATTCTGCCGCAGACCAAGCTCAATCAGCGCCCTTTCCCTTTGCGGCCCCGGGGGTGTGGTCATGCCTACGGCAAGTTCCCCCATTGCCTCCACGCCTTCGCCAATCAACCCGTACTGCACGGTGTCCGCCCCCATTACCCTGCCGTCAACGACGTTGAGTATCTGCGAGGTAAAAAAGTTCGCCGCGCCAAATCTGGATATCGATCCGCCAAGCACCAAATTGGCGTTCATCGCGCGCCCCAGCGAGGCCATTCCCGCGTCGTCGGTATAGCCCAGCATCTGAAAGCCCTGTTCCCTAAGTGCCGCCTGTATTATCGAAAGCCGCGGCACGACGGTATACCTGCCGGTATGGAGAACCTCTATGGCAAGTATCTGCGCCAGCGTCTCCGCGTCCTGCGCGTTTACCGTGGCGGGGTGGGCAAACGGAACGACGGCAAGGCGTTGGCGGCCTGCCGGACGGTGCCTTGACGCGGCATTGGTCAGTCTGGCCGAAATCGAAGGCAGAAGGCCGATTACCTCCTCCGGGCTGCCGTAGGTGACGTAGATTCCCGCCACCTGTTCGAAGCTTTCGACGTGGATGATCGAGACGATCAAAAGGTTCCTGCCGCCTACGTCGGTTATGCTGCCGGCAAGAACGTAGTCGGCGTTGAACATTCGGTTTAGGCTGGCAATGGTGCCGGGATCGGTCAGATCGGACAACTGGAACTGCCTTTCGGTAAATATGGCGCTCAGTGCCGCCATGTTTCGCGGCACCACGTTGAAAGCGTCGCGAAGCTCGCGCTGTGCCAAAAAGAGGCTTGCGATGGCCTCGCCTTCGCCATCCGCGCCCCCGGTAAACGGCAGTACCCCCAGCGTGGGCCTTGCCTGTGCAAATGCGGATGCAACGAGCCCCGCGATCAGAACGACAACGAACATCAGTTTTTTCATGGTCATGTTTCTCCTTATTCTCCAAAATTATTTGCCCTGCCCAAATCTTTGGACAAAGTCCTTGAAGCCAATCGTAAAAAAGCGTCTTTCGCCGTAGGTTTTGTGCCTAAAAAGACCCTCGTCCCTGAACCCATTCTTGGTACACCATATATGCCCCATTTCTAGGTTTAGGCGGTGCACCGTCGCGCTTAGCCGTAGGCCGCTTTCCTTGTAGGGGTAGTGTTTTTCGATGTCCGGCACGGCAATCGAAAAAACGCCGCGCCAGGTTTCGGCCTTGCTGCCCATTGTCCTGTGGTCGGGGTCTATCAGCAGGCCAAAGTCGCCGGTCGTTTTGCCGGGGTACCCTTCTATTTGGTATTCCTTGGTGTCAAACGTAAAGCAGCCTATAAGTTTGTCCCCAAGCGCGATTCCCCTGCGGAACACCTTCCGTTTGGTCGCCTTGCCGGTTTTTACGGCGTGGGCAATGAATTTTTCGACGCTTTCCTTTAACGGGGCCTGTATTGGCCCGTATGGGCTAAAAAGGTGGTCTTCCGGGTACGCCTTTAGAATGGTTTCCGCTTCCAGTAGCAGACCTTTGTACCCAGACGACCCGGCTCTGTGTTTCTTTGCGGACAGCACCGAATCGAAGCGATCAAACGCCTCAAGAATGTTTTTTATGGTTTTTTCCCCGGTCATTTTCCGTATAGCCAGCCTGAACAGCCTGTCCCGGTGGCAGGCATCGTATATGTTGCGCGTGGCGCGAACAGCGCAGGCGCGCGCGATTTCCAGAATCCTGTCAAAATCCTTGGCCGGATCCAGTTCGCGCAGGTGCAAACCGCTGTCTTCGGTTAAAGTCCTTTTTTTTGTGTTCATATACATGCCTTGCTTATTGGCTTTGCCTGTGCAAATGCGGTTGCAACAAACCCCGCCATCAGAACGACAACGAACATCAGTTTTTTCACCTGATAAACACCCCTTATCTTAAAGCTTAATTTACCACATGCCCACAGTGGCAAATACAAGCCTGAAAACCATGCCAACTCCGACAAAAGCCGTAGGTTCACCCTTATTCAGTGGCCTGCCTATTCCTCCTTGGCTGGCGGGTGCTAAAAATGCCTGTTTACAGGGGTTTGTAAATCTTTTCGATGCAGGGGCTCATTTTTCACCTTTTGCCGAACATGCTAATTAGCGTGTGCATCTGTAATCATATATCCTATAGGACAGTGGGTCAAGCGAATTTTAAGCCTATTAGCCATAATGCGGTAAGACATGGGGTTCAATGAGAATTTAAGGGCTGAATTGGACTATTCGGGTATGCTTCTGAAGGAGCTTTCGGCTTTGTCCGGCGTAAACCTGAACACGCTGAACAACTACCTAAGCAAAAGGGGGCAGATTCCATCGGTCGAGGCTGGCGTAAAGATAGCCCGTGCGCTGGGGGTTTCCGCCGAATTTCTTGTCTTTGGCGAGGAAACGGCAAAAAAAGAGGTTAGAGCGAATGGCGAGGTAAGAGCCATCATCAGAATCGCCAAGCAGCTTGACGATGGGAAGCGGCGCTTCGCCCTGGAAATGATGAAGCTGCTTACCAGGGCGGTGGATATCAAGCCCTAAGCGTCCCAAGTGCTTTGCGAAACCATCTAAATACGCTGAAAACTTCATTATGGAAATATTGCTCAATCCCCCTCTGCAAAAGACGACGGTTATATAGTGGGCTTTCGGTGGTGTCAACAAACCGCTTGGCATTACACCAAATATATGGAGAGGAAAAACACCTGCTTGAACTTGGCTTGGCGATTGCCCGGGCCCGCGAGCGACAGGGCATAACCCAGAACGAGCTTGCCCAAAAGAGCCGCGTGACCCAACAGAAATTGTCGAAAATCGAAAACGGGGTTAACTGCAATCTGCTCACCTTCATAAGGGTGTCATCCGCTCTTGGCCTTGATTTCACGGTATCCGCCTGAGCGACAAGCCTTTCTACCGAAACGCTTCTTATCTGAAAACAGTCAACGGCGCAAGCCCGACTGCGGTTTTGCGGAACCTAGCCACCGTAAGGCGGCGTGCAGTTACCGTTTGTTATGCGCCGTTTTTTCTGCTTACAAGTATTCTATATAAGTTAATTTATTCAAATATTTTACCAAGTTCATATAGATATTCGTCTTTAGAAATTATCCCTTCATTCCTTCTAAATTCTAATTCTCTATGCCGC
>Ga0209755_10006599_pt1 | contig 12784 bp, 11 predicted proteins | sample TergutCo191P1_FD_187301 | JGI IMG/M metagenome (GOLD analysis project Ga0209755, IMG submission 187301) | Cornitermes sp. P1 segment gut microbial communities from Petit-Saut dam, French Guiana - Co191P1 (SPAdes) (version 2) | ecosystem: Host-associated > Arthropoda: Insects > Digestive system... | reverse complement strand
CAACACTGTTTTAAAAATCAGTAACGTGTCAGTCTGCTTTGACGGCTTCTATGCCCTCTCTGATGTTGATGTAAGCGTAAAGCGCAATACCGTTCACTTTTTTATCGGTCCCAACGGAGCGGGGAAAACAACGCTCCTTGATATTATCTGCGCCAAGACCAAGCCCACGATGGGGAATATTTCTTTTTACCCTGAGGGAAGGGACAAGATGCGTCTCACAGGTATGAAGGAATACGAAATTGTCCGTCACGGTATTGTTCTTAAGTTTCAGGTGCCGTCCGTGTTTGTAAATCTTTCGGTTCTTGACAACATGATCCTTTCGCTTAAGAGCCATAAAAACATTTTAGATTCGATTTTCGGCAAACCTTTAACCGAAGAGATGGAACAAATTGATATTGTTCTTGCCAAGGTTGGCTTGCAGGAAAGGAAAAATATTATCGCAGGGTCTCTCGCGCACGGAGAAAAGCAATGGCTTGAGATTGCGATGCAGATTGTGTCAAAGCCGCAGCTTATCATGCTTGATGAACCTGTCGCCGGAATGGGAAGGGCAGAGACGGACAAGACGGCGGAAATTTTAAACGAGATAAAAAAAGAATGTACCGTAATTGTCGTTGAACATGACATGGAGTTTGTAAAAATGGCTGCTGATATTGTAACCGTTCTTCATGAGGGAAGGGTCTTAACAGAGGGCGCAATCAACGATGTGCTTGCAGACAAGACTGTGCAGGATGTCTACCTTGGAAGAGGCGCTGCCGGAGAACATCATGCTTGAAATAAACAAACTTGAAACATTCTACGGCGAAAGCCGAGTTATAAATGAGCTGGATATGACCGTTAAAACCGGCAGCATAACCTGTTTAATAGGAAGGAACGGCGTCGGAAAATCTACAACCCTTAAAAGCATCATGGGTTTGGTGAAGACACCTGCGGGAAAAATAATTTTTAACGGCAAGGACATAATCAAACTGCCGTCCTATGATCGCGTTAAGCTCGGTATTGGGTATGTCCCGCAGGGGCGTGATGTTTTTCCACAGATGACAGTGCAGGAGAACATGGAACTTGGTTTACAGCCCCTTGCCGGAAAAATAAAAGGAAAATTAAAAATACCCGAATACATTTATGAGCTATTCCCTACTATTCCCAAGTTTGCAAAGCGCAAGGGAGGCGATTTGTCGGGAGGGCAGCAGCAGCAGCTTGCTATTGCACGCGCCCTTGCCGCGGAGCCGAAGATTTTAATTTTAGACGAGCCGACAGAGGGTATACAGCCTTCGATTATTCAGGATATCGGCAGGGCAATAAAACGAATCAATTCCGAGAAAGGTATAACGGTTTTACTTGTGGAGCAGTATCTTGAGTTTGTTTTGGAAATCTCAAGCGACATTTACATAATGGAAAAGGGAAAAGTCGTGTTAAGCGGCGAGACAAAGGATTTGGACACCAATCACATTCACAATCTTTTAACAATATAGGAGTTAACTATGCATCTTACGCCAAGAGAGCAGGAACGTCTTATGACTCACTTTGCAGGGATCGTTGCAAAGGAAAGAAAAAACCGAGGGCTAAAATTAAATTATCCTGAGGCAATCGCCCTTATTACCTCAGAGCTTTTGGAGCTTGCAAGGGACGGGCTCACTGTTACCGAGCTTATGAGCGCAGGGACAAAAATTTTAAAAGAAGACGATGTGCTGGACGGTGTTGCGCAAATGATTCATGAGATACAGCTTGAAGCGACTTTCCCGGACGGTACAAAACTTGTTACAGTCCATGAGCCGATTCATTCAAGTCCCAAACCGGAAAATTATATAGAGCCCGGTGAATTTATTTTTGATACTGGGGTAATTACCATTAATGCCGGAAAAGAAACAAAGGAAATTAAAGTTGTGAATACAGGCGACCGTCCCATTCAGGTTGGCTCTCACTTCCATTTCTTTGAAGTAAACAAGGCGCTGGATTTTGACCGCGCTCTCGCCTTTGGCATGAGGCTCGATATCGCCTCAGGCACTGCGGTAAGGTTTGAACCAGGCGACAGTCAGCAGGTGCGTCTTGTAAAAATCGGCGGAAACAGAATGGGGTACGGGCTTAACGGTCTTACAAACGGCAGTATGGATGATCCAAAAGTAAAAGCCGCCGCCGCAGCAAAAGCGAAACAGCTTGGGTTTAAAGGAGTATAACAATGTTTGAAATGACAAGAAAACAATATGCTAGCATGTATGGTCCTACAACCGGAGACAGAATACGTCTTGGCGATACTTCGATTATTATAGAAGTGGAAAAAGATTTTACAGTATACGGAGAAGAAGCAAAGTTCGGCGGCGGCAAATCTCTGCGTGACGGCATGGGTCAATCGTGCGGAGTGTTGGATGCCGCCTGCCCCGACCTTGTAATTACAAACGCTGTAATTCTTGACCACACCGGAATTGTCAAAGCTGACATTGGAATAAAAGACGGAAAAATTTCCGCAATCGGTAAAGCCGGAAATCCTGATATCATGGACGGCGTAACTGAAGGGCTGACGGTCGGGGCAGGCACAGAAATAATCGCCGGCGAGAGTTTAATCGTTACCGCAGGCGGCGTAGATACGCATATTCACTTTATAAGCCCGACGCAGATTGAAACCGCTCTTTATTCAGGCGTTACAACAATGATTGGCGGCGGTACCGGTCCTGCAGACGGAACAAACGCCACAACTTGCACACCGGGGCGGCGCAACATCGAAAAAATGCTGGAAGCCGCAGAGGGCTATCCGATGAACCTGGGCTTCCTTGGCAAAGGAAACTCAAGTGAGCTGAAAGCTCTCACTGAACAAATAGAAGCCGGCGCATGCGGACTTAAGCTCCATGAAGATTGGGGAACCACTTCGCAGACAATCCGTACAGCGCTTGATGCCGCCGACAAGTACGATGTGCAGGTTTCCATTCACACCGACACGCTTAACGAAGGCGGATTTGTGGAAGACACGCTTGATGCTATCGGCGGGCGCGTCATTCACACCTATCATACGGAGGGAGCAGGAGGTGGACACGCGCCCGACATCATTAGAGCTGCTGCGCTTCCTAATATAATGCCGTCTTCCACAAATCCGACAATGCCATTTACCGTGAACACTGTTGATGAACATCTGGATATGCTAATGGTCTGCCACCATTTGGACAGCCGCGTAAAAGAAGACGTAGCTTTTGCTGACTCGCGTATCCGCCCCGAAACAATCGCCGCGGAAGATGTTTTGCACGACATGGGAATTTTTTCCATGATGAGTTCTGATTCTCAGGCAATGGGGCGGGTCGGCGAAGTGATAATGAGAACATGGCAGACCGCAAGCAAGATGAAAGATCAGCGCGGTGCGCTTAAAGAAGACAGCGGACGCAATGATAATTTCCGCGCAAAGAGATATATTTCCAAGTACACGATTAATCCCGCTGTTACTCACGGTATTGCCGGGTATGTCGGCTCTGTCGAGACAGGCAAGTTCGCTGACCTTGTTATATGGAAGCCATCGCTCTTTGGAGCAAAACCAGAGATGATAATTAAAAATGGTTTTATAATCGCTAGTAAAATGGGAGATGCGAATGCTTCCATACCAACGCCGCAGCCTGTGCTTTATACAAAAATGTTCGGCGCGTCTGACCTTGCGCAAAAGAGAACCTGCATTACGTTTGTCTCCGGCGCTGCGGTAAAGGACGGAATTGCAAAAAAGCTTGGCTTACAGCGGATTGTACTTCCTGTAAAAAATTGCCGAAAGCTCACAAAGAGCGACATGAGATTTAACGACAGAATGGGAAACATAAAGGTAGACCCGGAAACTTACACTGTAACAGTTGACGGCGAACATATCACCTGTAAGCCTGCGGAACAATTACCGCTGACAAGAAAATACTGGCTGTTCTAAACAGCGGGAATAATTATGTTAATAGAAAAGATAATCGGTAAAAAACCTGATGACACTAGAAGCAAAACCATAGAAACTGTTTCTTATGAATGGTTTGAAGCGAACAATAAGGTATTAAAAAAGAAATCATCCGGTAAAACGGATATAGGGCTCAGGTTAAAAGAACCATTGTTTGACGGCGCGCTGCTTTATGAAGATGAAAATAAAATCATTTGCCTTGAACTCCTTCCATGCGAAGTAACAAAAATACAAGTGAGCAGCGCAAAAGAAATGGGACGTATATGTTTTGAGCTTGGTAACCGTCACCTGCCTGTTTCTATCGGCGATACGGCAATTTCAACACCCTATGATAAGCCGACTTTTGAATATCTGCAGAAGCTCGGGTTTTCATGCGAAAAAGAAACAGAAAAATTTATCCCGGAGATAATCGTCTATGGACACAGTCATTAACGATAATGCGGAAGGCAGCAGTCTGTGCTGTGCGAATGTTTCCGCTCGTGTCAGGTTGCTTCAGGCTTTTGATTCGCTGTTCCCGACTGGAGCCTACACAATGTCAGGCGGCATGGAGACCTACACCCAAAAGGGACTCGTGTCTGATAAATCTGGTTTAATTTCTTTTTTAAAAACGCAATTGTATATTTTGCCGTACAGTGATTTGGGTGTATGCGTAAAGACAGCGCAAGGCGAAGATTTTATTTTTATGGATAATATTTGCGCCGCAATGAAACAGCCTATGGAAATAAGAACCGGCAGCGAAAAACTTTGCATACGTTTTTTAAAAATACAAAAATCATTTAATGAATATCCTTCGCTGTCTGCGTATCATACTGCGATACTTAATAATGAATGTCATGGGCATTACCCAGTTGCAATAGGGCTTTTTATTAAAGACTTAAACGCGGATTTAGATTACGCGCTTGAGCTTTACTGTTACAGTCTTTTATCGCAGACTGTAAACCATGCGGTTAAATTAATTCCAATGGGTCAGTCTGAAGGTCAGGCTGCCTTATTCGAAGCAATGCGATTAATTCCAGGCGCGGTACAAAAAGCAAAAGAAGCAGAGACAGATATGCTTGGCGTTTCAGGCTGCGGTTTTGATTTTAGGGCAATGCAGCATGAGACATTACGCGGCAGATTATATATTAATTAGGGGAATTGTATGAGTTATGTTAAAATCGGCGTCGGCGGTCCTGTGGGTTCAGGCAAAACTGCGCTTATCGAGCGTCTTACAAGAGTTATGGCGGACAAGTACAGTATATGCGTTGTTACAAATGACATTTACACACGCGAAGACGCGGAATTCCTTGTAAAAAATTCTGTGCTGCCGCAGCAAAGAATTGCCGGCGTGGAAACAGGCGGCTGTCCGCATACGGCAATCCGCGAAGATTGTTCCATGAACCTTGAAGCTGTCGAAGAAATGGCAAAAAACTTTCCTGATGTGCAGATTATTTTTATTGAGAGTGGGGGAGACAATCTGTCCGCCACCTTTTCACCGGAGCTTGCGGACGCGGCTATTTATGTAATCGATGTTGCGCAGGGAGAAAAAATACCGCGAAAGGGCGGACCGGGCGTTACAAGATCGGATCTCCTTGTGATAAACAAAATCGATCTTGCTCCGATGGTAGGCGCAAATCTTGACATTATGGCACGCGATTCGGCGAAGGGCAGGGGAGAGCGCCCGTTCCTGTTTACAAATCTTGTTACAATGGAAGGCGTTGATAAAGTTATTGAGTGGATCCAAAAAAATGTTTTACTGGAAGGCGTTTAATAAATCCCCATGAGCGAATTAAAAGTAAGTTCGCAGTTAAATCTGCGCATGGAAAATAAAAACGAAAAGACAATCATGTCGGATTGTTTTTTTACTTCTCCGTACAAGATTGCAAAACCTTTTTACAAAGAGGGAGCGCTGCCAAAAGATTCCTATACAGAAATTATGATAATGTGCGCAAGCCCAGGCGTTTTATCAGGAGATACTTACAACATGCGCTTCGATTTATCCGAAAACACAAAAACAATTATAACAGAGCAATCGTACCGCAAGCTGTATAATTCAAGCGTAACTTCAAAACAAAACACCGGTATACAGCTTGGAGAAAATGCCGCTCTGTATTATATTCCCTATCCTGTTATCCCGTTTGCAGGAAGCCGTTTCAACTCGCGCACCGAAATTAAACTGCATTGCTCTTCCAAATTGATTTTCGCGGATATTTTAACCTGCGGAAGACAGGGCATGGGCGAACAGTTCGCGTTTAAGGAATTAACCTCCAGAACCGCTGTATATATAGAAGAAAAGCTGATATTTCTTGACAATAATTATATGGTTAGGGACGGCTGTGAAGATAACATTGATTTTTCTGGGACAGGGTTTTTTGAAGGTTATACCTGTATGGGAGTTTTCTTTCTTTACGGATTTGACGGTATATTACTGGAATTCGGCGATATTTCTGAAGGAATTGAAGCGGCAGTATCAAAATCGCAGGCAGGTTTAACTGTAAGGATGCTGGGGAAAAGCGCGAATGAATTGTATAATTATGCAAATAACAAATTTTTACCGTTGTTAGAAAATAAATATTAGTATATAGTAAGTATTATATGACAGAAGCAGGATTGCTAATCGGAACGGCTCTTTTAATTGCCCTGACTCACACCTTAATCGGCGTGGATCATTATGTGCCGTTCATTGCGCTTAGTAAATCAAACAATTGGACTTTTAGAAAAACAATAATTGTGGTGCTCTTGTGCGGAATAGGTCATGTACTGGGATCTGTCATTTTGGGAATAGCCGGTATCGCGCTTTCTGCAAACATTACTTCGCTTATTAACGTTGAAGATTTAAGAGGAACGATTGCAGCTTATGTGTTAGTTGCATTCGGACTTGTTTATACGATTTATGGAATTAGAGCCGCGATTAAAAATACAACGCATACGCATATAGGATTTGACGGTAAACCTTTTACGCATTCTCATGGTTTTAATAACACAGAACATCAGCATAAAAGGAACAACGCGCTGTGGGGATTGTTTATTTTCTTTGTGTTGGGTCCCTGCGAACCTTTAATTCCGATTTTAATGTACCCTGCCGCAACAATGAATATTTTTGTACTTGTCATGGTTACAGTAAGTTTTGCTGCGGTAACAATCGGCGTTATGCTAATGATGACTCTTATTGGATTAAAAGGATTGCAGTTAATTAAACCAGGCAAGCTGACAAGATATGCGCATGCTGTTGCAGGATCTGTTGTTTTATTGTGCGGAATTGCCCTCTTAACATTACCTGTTTAAATAATTATAATGATTTCAGTTATATTGGAGCTGAAATTTGACTGAACCAAAACCGCCTCTTTCGGCAACTGCGGCGACAGATCGCATTGGAAAAGAATCAATAGGACGTTTGCTTCTCAGTTTTTCAATTCCGGCAATAATCGGAATGCTTGTAAACGCTCTTTATAACATAGTTGACCGTATTTATTTAGGACAGGGCGTTGACCATCTTGCAATCGCAGGCGTCGGTCTTGTTATGCCTGTAACAATGATCATTATGGCTTTCTCCATGCTTGTCGGTATAGGCGCGAATTCGCTTTTTGCGATTCGCATGGGAGAGAAGCGCCATGACGAAGTAGAAAAAATTATGGGGCATGCCTTTGTTATGCTTTTTCTTTTTCCTGCCCTTTGTATTATTGCAGTCTTAATTTTCATGGAGCCGATTCTCCGCGATCTTATGGGCGCGGACGGTAAAGTGTATGAATACGCTGAAACATATTTGCGCATAACGCTTTACGGAGCTGTCTTCGGCGCGATGAGCCCCGGCATTACTCATTTTATCCGTTCCGACGGGCATCCAAAAACATCAATGATGGTTCAAATTGTAGGCGCCGCGCTTAATATTATTCTTGACCCCATTTTTATTTTTGTTCTTGATATGGGAGTAGCAGGCGCGGCATGGGTAACTGTTATTTCGCAGTTTATTTCTCTTGTTTTTGTAATGGGTTATTTTAACTCAAAATGGACGCGCCTTAGGTTCCGCGTTAAATACATGAAACTCGAACCAAGACTTGCAGGAAAAATTCTTGCAATAGGTTTTGCTCCGTTTATAATGCAGTTTGCGATGAGCTTTGTAGGCGTTTTACAGAATGCTGTTATTATAAAATACGGCGGAGATGATGCGCTTACTGCAATGACAATTTTCTTTACTGTGTTTATTCTTCTTTTTATGCCCATGATGGGAATAGGGCAGGGAGCGCAGCCGATTATCGGTTACAATTACGGAGCAAAGCAATTTGACCGCGTTAAAAAATGTTTCAAGTGGGCAACGATCGCCTGTACCGTTTTTCTTATAACAGGTTTTCTTATTATTAATATTTTCCCCGGATTATTATTTTCGATGTTCAGTAAAGATACAGGCAGCCTGCGTGAACTCAGCATTTTAACAATGCGAATTTGCACAAGCATGTTTCCGATAATTGCAATTCAAATGATGGGCGGGCAGTTTTTTCAGGCAATCGGTAAGCCTGTCCAGGCTACTATCGTAAGCCTTTCGCGTCAAATTTTATTTTTAATACCTGCGCTTTTATTTTTACCGTCCCTGTTTGAAATATTCGGTTTACGCCCATTGTACGGCGTTTATTGGGCTTTTCCATTGTCAGATTTCTGCGCGACGATAATATCGGCTGTTTTTGTTATCAGGGAATTTAAAGCGCTGAACAGCAAAAATTGATATAATCCCACTTGACGAATACCGCATTTTTTTGCAAAATAAAACATGGCTGAGAAGCCGTGAACAAAGGCGTTCGCTGAATAGTAAGAAGATGGCTGGCTTATGTAAAAACCATGGCTTGCTGCAGTTTATCTTTTGCTGTCTGGTGAATGTCTTTTTTTGTCTTTATGGAGGACAAAATGCAGTTGGAAGGACAGGTAAGAATCCCGTCGGGCTGCGCTATTTCGGGAATTATCAACAAATCGGGAAAGCGTATAAGCGGCGAAGCGATTATCAACTCAATTTCTGTGATGCACGACCGTTCTAACGGTTTGGGCGGCGGTTTTGCGGCTTATGGGATTTATCCCGAATACAAGGATTTTTACGCTTTTCATATTTTTTATGACTCGATATCCGCAAAAAAAGAATGTGAAGAATATTTGGAACGCCGTTTTGATATAATAAACCTTTCTAAAATACCGGTTCGCAAAATAAAAGAAATTACTGACGAGCCTTTAATTTGGCGTTACTTTGTATTGCCGCTCCCGACAAGACTTGCAGAAAGTCAGCTTAGTGAACGCGAGTATACCGCAAGGTGCGTATTCCGCGTAAATACAAAAATTAACGGCGCTTATGTTTTTTCCAGCGGAAAAAATATGGGATGTTTTAAAGCTGTCGGTTTTCCGGAAGATGTAGGGCGTTTTTATAAACTGGAAGAATACGAAGGCTGGTGTTTTACAGCCCATGGACGTTACCCGACAAATACTCCAGGTTGGTGGGGCGGTGCGCATCCGTTTTCTCTTCTTGATTATTCGGTTGTTCATAACGGCGAAATTTCTTCTTATGACGCAAACAGACGCGCTATCGAAATGTACGGCTACAAATGCACGCTTCAAACAGATACCGAAGTTATCACATATATAATTGATTATTTGCATAGAAAAGTAAAACTTTCTTTTAACGAAATTGCATCGGTTATAGCGGCTCCTTTTTGGCAGACAATTGGCAGAATGTCAAAAGAGGACAGGGAAACGCATGAATATTTGCGCGTAATGTTCGCGGATCAGCTTATTACAGGACCATTCTCCATTCTTGTTGGTTTTGACAACGGACAGGACGAGCGCGGCTTAATGGCTCTTAACGACAGATTAAAACTGCGAAGTATGGTAATCGGCGAAAAAGACGATATGGTTTATATAGCAAGCGAAGAAGCGGCAATCAGAATAATTGAACCTGCTCTTGATAATATTTGGGCGCCCAAGGGCGGACAGCCTGTGATTGTCCAGATAAGAAATTAATAAGAAATTGGAGAAAAAGTAAAATGCCGGTAAATTATATTTATCCTGATTATGAAATAAATAGAAATTACGATAGGTGCATAGCATGCCGCGCCTGCGAAAGACAATGCGCAAACGAAGCGCATGAATTCCTTGCAGATGTAAATAAACTGGTATGCGACGATGCAAAATGCGTAAATTGCCATCGCTGTGTTTCTCTGTGTCCTACGCGTGCGCTTAAAATAATAAAGAGCAATAATACCTATAAAGAGAATGTAAACTGGACAGGCAAAACAATAAACGAAATTTACAGACAAGCGGAATCGGGCGGTGTTTTACTTTCCAGTATGGGTAACCCGGAAGATTATCCTATTTATTTTAACAAAATATTACTTAACGCTTCGCAGGTAACAAATCCTTCGATAGACCCTCTGCGTGAGCCAATGGAAACAAAGGTATCGTTAGGCGCAAAACCGCAGGGTATCCGGCGCACAGAAGAAGGACGCCTTGTTAATAATCTGCCGCCGCAGCTTTCTCTTTCCATGCCGATAATGTTTTCCGCGATGAGTTACGGGTCTATAAGTTATAACGCGCACGAAAGTCTTGCGCGCGCGGCAGAAGAGCTTGGCATTCTTTACAATACAGGAGAGGGAGGCTTGCACGAAGATTTTTACCGTTACGGAAAAAATACGATTGTTCAGGTAGCTTCCGGGCGTTTCGGTGTTCATTCAGGTTATTTAAATGCAGGCGCCGCGATAGAAATAAAAATGGGACAAGGTGCAAAGCCGGGTATCGGCGGACATCTGCCCGGTAAAAAAATTGTAGATGATATTTCGCGCACAAGAATGATTCCGGAAGGAACCGATGCGATCTCTCCGGCTCCCCATCATGATATTTATTCCATAGAAGATTTACGTCAGCTTGTTTTTTCGTTAAAAGAAGCGGTTGAATATTCAAAACCTGTAATCGTAAAAATCGCGGCAGTTCATAACGTAGCGGCAATTGCGAGCGGAATTGCGCGAAGCGGCGCGGATATTATTTCAATCGATGGTTTCCGCGGAGGAACAGGAGCAGCGCCGACGCGTATACGCGATAATGTCGGCATCCCGATAGAACTTGCGCTTGCAAGCGTAGATAATCGTCTTCGCGATGAAGGAATACGCGACAATGTATCGCTTGTGGTAGGCGGAAGCATACATTCAAGCGCCGATGTTGTTAAAGCTGTCGCGCTTGGCGCAGATTGCGTTTACATTGCAACAAGCGCCCTTCTTGCGCTTGGCTGCCATTTATGCAGAAGCTGTCACGGCGGTAAATGCAACTGGGGTATTGCAACGCAGGTACCGGAGCTCACAAAGAGATTAAACCCCGATGTCGGTTACAAACGTCTTGTTAATTTACTTACCGCATGGCAGCACGAAATAAAAGAAATGATGGGCGGTATGGGTATAAATTCAATCGAAAGTTTAAAAGGAAACCGTGCAATGCTCCGCGGCGTTGGTCTTAACGAGAAAGAACTTGAAATTTTAGGAATTAAACACGCAGGTGAGTAGGGCAAAATAATTTGGGCATAAAAAAACCACAGAATACTTCGTTTTTGCAGCAGCTAAGACGGGATGGATAACGCCGCTGCAAAACTCCTTTTCTTTGTATTCTGCGGTTGAACTGTTCAATAATAATTAGAAAAAAAAACCGCAGAGCACTTTGCTTTTGTACCGGTGCGAGGAGGGATGGTGGGCACCAGTACAAAAACCCCCTTACAGTAACTCTGCGGTCTAAAAGTTCCTCTTTTCTCCGCTATGAGACACATCCTAATCTGACATGGAAATTCTGTCATGAGTATTTTACGCACGCGCTTCTTAAATTAATACAAATTTTACATATTTTTTACCAAGAAAATCATATTTTTTTCACTTTTTTACGAATTTTCTCAAAATTGATAAAGCAAAACCGCAAGTTCGCACCCATATAGGTGTATGGAATCTTCACTTTTGAAGGTTCTCCGCGAGGGTCTTATGACTGCCTCGGTATATCTATTTTTGGAGCGAAAACCATGAAAAAAGACACTTTTATCTCTCCGCTTGAAGACTTTGCTTTTAAGCAAATATTCGGCGAAAAACGCAACATCGACAACACTAAGGCTTTTCTAAAAGCTATCCTGAACATCCCGGAGGAAGAATACAGAAATTTATCTGTAGCAAACTCCATCTTTGGGAGAACCTTCAAGAAGGAGAAATCAGGGATTGTCGACATCAAACTGGAAACTAAATCCGGCAAGATTTTTCACATTGAATTGCAGGTGGAAAAAAGAAAAAACATGAAGAACAGGATACTCTATTACGGCGCAAGGCTCTTGGGCGACCAGTTAAAGTGGGGTGAAGATTTTAACAGGCTGCATCATGTTGTCAGTATAGTAATATGCGATCATGTGTTACTTAATGAGGAAAGCTCTTATATAAATGTGTACGAGCTAAGAAACGATAAAAACCGCAGCTTTACAGATTTACTTAAAGTGGTTATCATTGAGTTACCGAAGCTTCCTGAAGACGAAGACAGCGCACTTTGGCCGTGGCTTAGGTTTTTAAAATGCGGTAATAAGGAGGAATATGAAATGCTTGCAAAGAAATACCCAAAGTTAAAGAAACCAATAAATTGCGCAAGAAGAATGGGTTTAATCGAATCAATAAGAGATTATTATTTTCATAGGAATCTTGCGAAAGTGGACGAGCGCATGCTGCATGAACAAATAAAAGAAGACGGCATGGCAGAAGGCAGGGCAATTGGTATAGCCAAAGGTAAAGAGATCGGCATAGCCGAAGGCAGAGTTGAAGGCAGAGTTGAAGGCAGAGTTGAAGGCAGAGTTGAAGGCAGAGTTGAAGGCAGAGTTGAAGGCAGAGTTGAAGGCAGAGTTGAAGGCAGAGTTGAAGGCAG
>Ga0209755_10006598_pt1 | contig 12784 bp, 7 predicted proteins | sample TergutCo191P1_FD_187301 | JGI IMG/M metagenome (GOLD analysis project Ga0209755, IMG submission 187301) | Cornitermes sp. P1 segment gut microbial communities from Petit-Saut dam, French Guiana - Co191P1 (SPAdes) (version 2) | ecosystem: Host-associated > Arthropoda: Insects > Digestive system >... | reverse complement strand
CCGCAGATACGCAATTTGCTTTTTATGTAAGCGATTATATGTATGCGGAATTATTACAGATATTTGCACAATACCATACCGCAATATTGTTTGCTGATATATACGGAAATCAAAGAAACATTGAAAATTATATATTTGGTTTGCTTGATGATGGAGCAATGTTTATTACACGGACATATGAAATGGTTGTAGGCGGCAGAATTTTATTGCCGAGTATTTTATCCATAATGGTAATCGTTTTTGCGTTCATTATTGTGATTGTCTGCCTTACCATGATTCGCTTTAGAATAACTAATAGCATAGAGGAAGATATGCCAGCAATCGGCTCATTAAAAGCTACAGGATACACAAGTTGGCAAATTCGCGCAGGGCTTTGGGGGCAATATTTGATGCTGGGTTTGTTTGGAGCATTTGTAGGCGTAGCATTGTCATATACAATCCTCCCCCTTGTATGGTGCTTGATAACGATATATTGAACCATGAGCGGGGAATTTAGCTCCCCGCTGTGGTTTTACTGTTTTTGTTGTTTCAGTTACTCTTGCATATGCAACCATTTTATTCAACCTCCACGACACCCACAAAATTATAGTGAATATCAACTTGCTGCGTTGTTTTGCCGTTGCCTTTCACTTTTTCGTGTATGACTATCTTTTCTACAAGTTCACGGAGGATTGTACCGTTAAGTTCTTGTAGGTTTAGATATTTCCTTACGATTTTCAGAAATTTGTCTATACCTGAAAATGTTTCCGCTGTTTCAGATTGTTCTTTTTCGTAGGAAGCGATGATGGCTTCGAGATGGGATTGCTCCAACTCGTAGTTGGCGGTCATTTTGGCAAAACGCTCTTGTGATAAAGAGCCAAGCGTCCGTTCCTCAAAAAGTTGTGTAATCAATTTGTCTAGTTCCACTACCCGCTGTTTTGCCTTGTCGTATTCACGTTTTTTGGAAGCGGTTTCTGATTTTATTGCAACTTGGCTTTTCTTCATCAGAGATTCAGCAAAGGCTTTTTCATTTTCGGCAACATAGCTTGTTACCATGTTGATGTGTTCCATCACCAATTGTTCAAGCACCACAACCCTTATCCCATGCGGAGTACATTTATGGCGTTGCTTGCCCCTGTATGTTCCGCAGTTATAGGTAAACTGACTGGGGTCAATGGTTGTCCCTCTGAAAAGATATTGTGAAGCTCCGCAATCATAACAATAGACTAGACCACTAAACATGGGCTGTTCACCCATTTTTGTTGGTCTTTTTCGATTTTGGCGTATCTTTTTCACTATTTCAAAGGTTTGCTCATCAATGATGGGGTCGTGGGTGTCGGGAAACAGTAGGCGGTCGGCTTCATCGTTGTAAACACGCTTTTTGGTTTTGTAGGATAAGACATAGCTTTTCTTGCTCTCCGTATGCCCAAGATACTCCTTGCGTTCCAACAATCTTGAGATGGTTGACTCACTCCAACGGTTCACATTTTTAACATAGCCACCAATGGATTCGCCTTTGATGCCATTACCTACACCACCATAACCTTTGTCGGTGTATGGAGTGGGTATCCCCTCGTTTGTAAGCGTCCGTGCAATTTTAGCTGGGCCAATACCACTAACACATAGGTCAAATATGCGCTTAACTATAGGTGCAGTCTTTTCATTGATTATTAACCGCTCAGTAGTTTTGCAGTAATCATAACCATATGGCGTTAATGCCCCATTCACACGTTTACCTTGTTTGGCTTGCATATCCTTAACTGCCCGCACTTTGCGACTGGTATCTCGCACATGGAAATCGTTGAAAAGATTGCGAAATACTGCAATGTCATTTTCGCCTTTGTTGCTGTCAACTCCATCACCAATTGCAATAAAGCGGACATTGTTCTTGGGGAAAATAATCTCCGTGAACATACCCATTTGGATATACTCCCTGCCCAAGCGACTGAGGTCTTTAACAACGATAATTTCAATCTCGCCATTTTCAACCATGTGTAACATACGTTGAAATTGTGGGCGATTAGAAAAATCAGCCCCGCTGTAGCCATCATCAACAAATTCCATGATGTTGGAAAATCCGTTGTCATAGGCATATTGAGTTAGGATTTGCCGTTGGTGTAAGATACTGTCGGATTCGTTCACCCCTCCATCATCGGAACTAAGGCGCATATACAGGGCAGTTTTACGCCCTGTAGCAATCTGTGTTGCCGTTTCTGTTACATTCGCCATCATAGACTGTGATGTTTTCTGTACTGCTCGTTGGTCTATAATCATACAAGCATACCTTCCTTTGCTTGTAGCCTACAGCCCAAATCGTTTTGAGATGTACTTCCATTATAACATATGACGGGAGTAGATGCCGCTATTTTTTGAAAATAATCGAAATTATTTTCGGTTATCGTAACTGGATAGACCGTACCACTATCCAAATCTTTCTCCATCAAACGCAACAAAGCAGAGGGTAGACTTATTCCAGCACCCTCTGCCTTAAATTTTCCGTTTGTTATGTACGTTGTTCTGCCAATTTTAGTTTCTTGTCGCAGAAATCACTTCCTTTCTTTACGCTCCATTTTGGTGATAATGGCTACGTTTTGCCCTTGTTAGATTTTCTAGTGGGCGATAGTAAGTTGCCTATATAATAAATGTAGCGCATTAGAGTAGCCTTTGTCAACGTGCAAATTTCTGAAAAAACAGCTAAATTTCGCATCGAAGAAGGTTTTGTGCGGAGCAAAATGAGCCATATCAAAAATTCAATGCGATAGAAGAAAAAATCAGCTGGAAAGCACTTGACATTTTGCGAGCATACGAATATAATACCTATATAGGGGCTATCCCTTTTGTCGCTATGCCCAAAAAGCAATTTGATATTTCGGAGGTTATAATGACCGGGTACGCTAAAGCCGAAGATATGGCAATTAAATGGAATGTGTCTGTTCGTCAAGTTCAGCTTTTATGCCAAAGTGGCAAAATTAAAGACGCATCGAAGTTTGGGAATGTTTGGGCTATTCCAGAAAACACACCAAAGCCCACCCGCACCACAAATTTAAAGCCAGGAAGAAAGCCAAATAATAAAGCTACCTACGCCACAAGCCAGGGAGACCAAGCATGAAAACAGAAAAGCAAATTGAAGCGGATTTCATAAATAAGCTTCAAAATCTAAAATACACATATCGAGAGGATATTAATGATAAAGCAACTCTTGATGCAAATTTTCGCCATCATTTTGAAAAGCTGAACTACGTTAAGCTTAGCGATTCTGAATTTTTGCGCTTAAAAGAAAGCGTAATTACGCCAGATGTTTTTGTGGCTGCAAAATTATTAAGGGAAAGAAATACTTTTAGGCGAGATGATGACACACCTTTGCAATACAGTCTTGTAAATATAAATGATTGGTGCAAAAACGAATTTGAAGTAATAAATCAATTGCGTATAAATACAGATAATAGCAATCACCGTTACGATGTTATTATTTTAATTAACGGTATTCCTGTTGTACAAGTTGAGCTTAAATCCTTGCAAGTAACTACCAAAAGAGCTATGGAGCAAATAGTAGATTACAAGAATGATTATGGCAATGGGTACGCAAATTCTTTACTTTGTTTTATACAACTTTTTATTGTTAGCAATGAAAGCAAAACATTTTATTTTGCAAATAACCTAAACGAACACTTTAGCTTTGATGCAGACGAGCGTTTTTTGCCAGCTTATGAATTTGCATACGAAGATAATAAAAAGGCTCATCATTTGCATGAGTTTTCAGATGTTTTTTTACCAAAATGCACTCTAGCGCAATTAATAAGCCGGTATATGGTGCTTGTGGTCAGTGAGCAAAGACTGGTTATTATGCGACCTTATCAAATTTATGCCGTAAAAGCGATTATGAACTGCATTGAGCAAAGCCGTGGAAACGGGTATATTTGGCACACTACAGGAAGCGGAAAAACATTGACCTCTTTCAAGGCGGCCACGCTTATGAAGGATAATTCGGACATTAAAAAATGTCTTTTTGTCGTTGACAGAAAAGACTTAGACAGGCAAACACGTATTGAATTTAATAAATTTCAAGAAGGATGCGTTGAAGAAAATACAAACACAGATAACCTAGTTAATCGCCTTGCATCCAATGATTACAAGGATAAAGTTATTGTAACTACTATCCAAAAACTAGGGCTTGCCCTTGATGAAAATAGCAGAACCAATCAAGAGAGGAAGAAAAAGGGGGAGCCGACTCATAAAGAGCGATTGAAAAAACTTGCAAATGAACGCATTGCCATTATTTTTGACGAGTGTCATCGTTCACAATTTGGAGATAACCACGAAGCTATTAAAAACTTCTTCCCAAAAGCACAACTGTTTGGGTTTACAGGCACGCCTATTTTTCAAGATAACGCAACCTACAAACAAATTGATGGTCAAGAAAAAACTTTAATAACGACGGAAGATGTTTTTGAAAACGAGCTTCATGTCTACACAATAGCAAATGCCATAGAAGACGGGAATGTACTGCGTTTTCATATAGATTATTTTGAGCCTGATGAAATTGCTAATATGGCTAAGATAACGGATGAGTTAAACAAAAAGAAGGTAGTAGAGTCAATCCTAAAAAAGCATGATACAGCTACTAACAACAAGCGGTATAATGCTATTTTTGCGACGACTTCTATTAATGATGCCATAGAGTATTATGAATTATTCAAGTCCATGCAAAACGAAGATACACCTTTAAATATCGCCTGCGTTTTCTCGCCACCAGCCGAAGGAAGCCGTGATGTTAAGCAGTTGCAAGAGGACTTGCCACAAGAAAAAGAGGACAACAAGCAAGAGCCTGAGAAAAAGAAAGCGGCTTTAAAAGTTATAATTGATGATTATAACAAGCAGTACAAAACTAACCACATCATAACAGAGTTTGATTTGTATTATCAAGATGTGCAACAACGCATAAAAGACCAAAAATACTCAAATACAGATTATCCTCGAAGCAAGAAGATAGACATAACCATAGTTGTGGATATGCTTTTGACAGGTTTTGACTCCAAATACCTAAACACGCTTTATGTGGATAAAAGTTTGAAGCACCACGGGCTTGTACAAGCATTTTCAAGAACAAACCGCATTCTAAACTCGACTAAACCCTATGGCAACATATTGGATTTCAGAGGGCAAAAAGATAGTGTAGATGCCGCAATCGCTTTGTTCTCTGGAAAAGATAATGAACATAGAGCTAAAGAAATTTGGCTGGTAGACCCCGCCCCTGTTGTTGTAGAAAAGCTAGATAAGGCAGTTGCTGGGCTTGAAGAATTTATGCAATCACACGGGCTAGAGTGCAAGCCAGACCAAGTGGCAAACCTAAAAGGCGATATTGCAAGAGGCGAGTTTATAAGCAAATTCAAAGAAGTACAACGCCTAAAAACTCAACTTGGTCAATATACAGACATTGATAGTGAACAGGGTGCAAAAATAGAAGAAATATTGCCAACCGAAACTTTGCAGGCATTTCGTGGGGTTTATTTAGAAACCGCACAAAGGCTAAAAGAACAGCAAGGTAAGGTTTTTGATGGCAAAATCCAAGAGATAGAAGATATTGACTTTGAATATGTTTTGTTTTCATCTGCGATAATTGATTATGATTACATTATGTCACTAATCGCAAAGTACACTCAAAGTAGCACGCCACAAAAACATCGTATGAGCAAGGAGCAGCTTATTAGTTTGCTTTGCTCATACTCAAACATGGCTGATGAGCGTGAAGACATCATTGCCTATATCGATACGTTAGAAAAGGAAAAGGGGCTAGATGAAAAAGCCGTTAAAGAAGGCTATCAAAAATTCAAGTCAAAAAAATCTGCTAATGAGATAGAAGCTCTTGCAGAGAAACATGGGTTAGAATCTAAATCGCTACAGGCGTTTGTGGATGAAATAATACGCCGTATGATTTTTTATGGGGAAAAACTAACAGACCTAATGGAGCCGCTAGGTCTAGCATGGCGAGAGCGTACAAGGGCAGAGCTTGCCCTAATGGATGACTTAATACCTCTGTTAAAAAAACTGGCAGAAGGACGAACTATATCGGGGTTGAATGTTTATGAGTAAAGAAAATATTGGCGGTGTGCCGAAATATAGATTTCCAGAATTTAGTGGAGCCTCTTATTGGCAGGAAAAATTATTGGATTCAATAGTGGAATTTTACAAAGGCAGGGGAATATCGAAAGCAGATATTGATATTCATGGTGTTACAAAGTGCATACGATATGGAGAACTTTATACAAAATATGGCGAAGTGATTAATATAGTTCACTCTGCTACAAACCTCTCTACGTCAAGCCTTTTTTTAAGCAAATATAACGATGTGATATTGCCGTCATCTGGTGAAACGAAACTTGATATTGCAACAGCATCGTGTATGCTATTAGATAATATTGCGTTGGGGGGGGATTTAATTGTAATAAGAACGCAATTGAATGGCATTTTTTTAAGCTATTATTTTAACGGAGTGAAAAAAAGAGAGATAGCCAGCATAGCTCAGGGGGATACAGTCGTCCATCTGTATGCAAATAAACTAAAAGCAATCAACATCTTTATACCGACAAGAGATGAACAACAAAAAATAGCTGACTGCCTAACCTCCCTTGATGAGCTTATTGACGCTGAAAATAAAAAACTAGAAGCCCTAAAAGCCCACAAAAAAGGTTTGATGCAAAAACTATTCCCCGCAGAGGGCAAAGTAAATCCGCAAGTACGCCTTGGAGTATGTACAGATGATTGGGCAATACGCAAACTCGATGACTTAGGCATTGCAACTGGTGGCACTGCGATTGAATCTGAATTTGTTGCTGATGGAAAATACAGAGTAATAAGCATTGGTAGCTATTCGGAAAACAGTATCTATACTGACCAAAATATTCGTGCTAATTTATCATCAAAAACACAAAATCGTATTTTAAACAAAGGCGACTTAGCAATGATTTTAAATGACAAAACATCAAAGGGAAATATCATAGGACGCGTTTTATTGATAGATGAAGATGACGCTTATGTTTATAATCAACGCACCCAGCGTATACAGCCTCATCATGCCGAATATGATTCGGATTTTTTATATCACTTATTTAATGCTCCTGAAGTTCGTGCTAAAATTGTAAAACAAGCTCAAGGTAATACTCAGATTTATGTCAACTGGTCTGCGATTCGTGAACTTGCCTATCGCGTGCCAAGTAGACCCGAACAGACATTAATAGGCGTATTTTTCCGTAATCTTGACGACAAAATAACTGCACAATCAGAAAAAATCCAAGCCTTAAAACTCCACAAAAAAGGCTTAATGCAAGGGTTATTCCCCTCTACACAGGAGGTAACAAAGTGAGAAATAAACCCCATCCAAGCCTAAAGAAGCTTGCCCAGCATATACGAGATGTTCTGGGTGATAAAAAATGCTACCTAGTTTTTGCCCACAATGGCACTGGTAAAACTAGGCTTTCTTCTGCATTTAAAGATTTAGGTAAAATCGAAAATGAAGATACAGGTGAAATATCTAGGGATACGCTCTATTATAACGCCTTTACGGAAGACCTTTTTACTTGGAACAACGACCTAGATGGCGATGTTGAAAGGTTTTTGGGTTATAATGATGACTCAAAATTTTTTGCAGGTCTACAAGGTCTTGCTATAGAGGAAAGTATACGTGAATTTATGTACCCTCATGCAGTTTTCCGATTTGATTTTGACTACGATAAAGCACGCATAGTATTTTCTCGTGACGTGCAAATCCAAGAAGGTGGAGAGATAGTAAACAAAAAAGAAGAAAACATCAAAATTTCGAGAGGCGAAGAAAGTTTGTTTACATGGTGTTTTTTTCTTGCGATAGTCAGACTAGCAATAGATGGCCATGAGTCATATAATTGGGTAAAATATATTTACATAGACGACCCAATTTCGTCACTTGATGATAACAATGTAATTATGCTTGCCTGTCAGCTTGCTGGATTAATTGAAGAAAGTGATATGAAATTTATTATTTCTACTCACCATGCCTTGTTTTTCAATGTTATGCAAAGAGAACTAAGAAGCACCAAGAAAGTCTATTTATATAAAGAATCATCCGCAGGAAGTTATGTTGCCAGTAGTACAGACGATGCTTCATTTTTTCATCATGTTTCTTTATTAAAAGAGCTGAAAAGTGCGGCAGATACAGGTAACTTGTATCCGTACCACTTTAATGGATTACGAAGCTTGCTTGAAAAGAGTGCTTCTTTTCATGGCTATGTAAAATTTACCGACTGTCTAAGGCTGGGCGATACGGATGAAGATGAAAGACTTTATAATCGCATGGTAAATTTAATGAGCCATGGCGGTTATTCGATGTTTGAACCCAAGCCGATGGTGCCAGATAACATCGAGCTTTTTAGGGAAATTCTCGCTAGGCTTTTAGTGCGGTATAATTTCAACGAAGCATTATTCTTAGAACAGGTAGAAGGAGATAGCCATGAATGATACTGGACAAAAACAACTTGGTGATACATTGTGGAAAATAGCCGACAAATTGCGTGGAGCTATGAATGCCGATGATTTTAGAGATTATATGCTTTCGTTTCTTTTTTTGCGCTATCTATCTGACCATTATGAAAATGGGGCAAAAAAAGATTTAGGTAACGAATATTCGGAAGCCGAATCTTTGTTGGAAAAATCTCTTACAGATGATGCTTCTGTCGAAAGAAAGTCCATTGAGCAATTAGAGATTGCTTTAAAGAAGCAATTTGAAGCATTAATTCAAACGCTAGAGCAAAGAAAAAAAGAAAGCAACAGCGAACTTGAACAAAAAGCAACTGATGAAAGCATCGCATTATTGAAGAAGAAAATAGATAGTGTAAAACTCCTTAATCCGTTATCTATTTGGTATGCTCAAAATCACAATGATACAGTAAGATTTGAAGAGGGAATTAGACGCAAGCTCCATTATGTTATTAAACCAGAATTTCTTTGGAGCAGCATATATGAACTTGCTCGAACCCAAAGCAGTCAACTCTTAGAAACACTACAATCGGGATTTAGGTTTATTGAGAATGAGTCTTTTAATAGTGCTTTTAAGGGGCTGTTTTCTGAAGTAAACCTTGATTCTGAAAAACTTGGCAAAAATTACGAAGCTCGCAATTTAATGCTATGCTCTATTATTACTGAAATAGGCAAAGGGTTATCGGAATTTTGTAATGAAACAGACCTTTTAGGCAATGCATATGAATACTTGATAGGGCAGTTTGCGGCTGGGTCTGGAAAGAAGGCAGGAGAATTTTATACTCCACAGCAAGTGTCGAGTATTTTATCCCGAATTGTGATACTGGATAGCCACAAGCCAAGCACAGGTAATAGACCATATATAAACAATTTGCTCGACTTCGCTTGCGGCTCGGGTTCGCTTTTAATCAGAGTAAGAGATGACCTTTTGCCAGAGCAAATTAGTCAGGTATACGGACAAGAAAAAAACATAACCACCTACAACCTTGCTCGTATGAATATGCTACTGCATGGTTTTAAAGATTCGGAATTTAAGATTTTCCACGGAGACACCTTATCTAACGATTGGGATATTTTGAATGAAATGAACCCTGCTAAAAAATTAGAGTGCGATGCCGTGGTTGCTAACCCCCCTTTTAGCTATAGATGGGAGCCAAGCCAAGAACTATCTGAAGACTTTCGTTTTAAAAATTATGGAGTAGCCCCAAAATCTGCGGCTGACTTTGCGTTTTTGTTGCATGGTTTTCATTATTTGAGCGAGAACGGTACGATGGCTATTATTTTGCCTCATGGAGTTTTATTTAGAGGTGGTGCAGAGGAAAAAATTAGAACCAAACTTCTAAAGGATGATAACATCGATGCCATTATTGGATTGCCCGCAAATTTATTTTTTTCAACAAGCATACCAGTTTGCATACTTGTATTAAAAAAATGCAAAAAACCAGACGATGTGCTTTTCATAAATGCAAGCGAACATTTTGAAAAAGGGAAACGTCAAAACGTTCTTTTGCCAGAACACATTGACAAAATAATAGACACTTACCAACATCGTAAAGACGATGATAAAAAATATTCCCGTAGAGTTTCCATGGAGGAAATCGAGGAAAACGGATACAACCTCAACATTTCCAGATATGTTAGTACCGCTATCGAGGAAGAAGTTATTGACCTCCAAAAAGTGAATGTTGAGTTGGGTAAAATTGAAAGCGATATTGTCAAAGCAAAAACTAAACATAACAAGTTTTTGCGCGAGCTAGGATTGCCTGAATTACCATAGTATACACAGACTTGGTTTAATTATTTTGTATATGGGCAAGCAGTGTATGTGTTACAACTACATACGCTTGCGAGGGGTTTCCCTCGACCCAAAATCAAATAGGGGCCGTTTGATTAAACGCGCAAGCAATGTATCAGCTTCCGCTAATACCTCCCTCTTGCGTGGGATTTCACCCCACGACCCCATGTTGAAATTATTGCGCACGGCTTCACAATTTCAACATTCAAAAAATTTGTTGCACAATTTTTTGTTAAGCGTTCCGCTGCTAAAATCTAAATCCATAATAACTTTGTCCAATTTGGGGCAATTCATTTTTTTTATTTTTCCTCGCTAAAATAATTTCGATTGCATTTCATAATTTTTACAAATAGCTCAATTCGTTAAATTGTTAATTTGGATTTAAGGTATTACTGGCTGGAAAATGCAATTTCGCAGGGGCGAAGCTTACAAAAAAAGAAGCACATGCAATTTCACAGGCACTTCCTTGGCTTAATAAAATTATATTTCATTGTTGTCTCATCGGGTTTGATGAAATCGTCAAACCCGATATTGTTCCACAACCGTAATCACGAATAAATCAAATCTTCATAAATTGTTTCGTGAATTTGCGACTGAAACATATTCATACGTTGCACCCATTTCATGGGGTTTTCGGCTTTATCTCTCTCGGTTACGAGATTAACGGGGTCTTTGCGAATTGCGGCCATCATATTTCGCTTACGGATTTCGGCCTGTTTCTCAATTTCAAGACAATGCTTATGCAGACCAACTGTACCGAAACCCGCCGCCATGAATTTGCGATTTTCTTTCAGAAAGTGCAACCGCTCTAATCCCCAGCGAGTGAGTGGAGGGAGCGCTTCTTCCATTATAATATTTGGGAATAGACATTTTGACGCTGGGTTTGTTTCATCATTCAAACCAACTGTGTACCAAATTCCACCCAGCACCCATTTTGAAAATACCATATCTCCAACTTTTACGCCTTCCATCAAATCGTCAAATTCCTGCTGTGTTTGTGGTTCGTAATATTTTGTATTTGCTGTTGTTACGGGAATATATTCTTTACCCATTTTTACCACCCTTTCGATTTTAGGTTATAAGTTTCCCATGATAATTGTAGCGCACTAACCAGCCTGTGCGCAAGGCCAAAGTATAAAAAGCTATGTTGCGATGGAGTTGGCGACAATAAAAAGCCACCTGCGAAAAATTTCCACAAGTGGTATAAAATCTACATCTTTAACGATTGGGCTGTTGCTACATCTTCATATTTTTTGATATATCGTTATCAACAAGCAGACTTATCCGTGGGGTAATTGCAATGCAAACAGGGCTTGCTTGGCAACAAGGCTTAGATATTCCCCTTAATATTATTGCCATAGGCCTTATTGCTTTGATTGTTTCTGTTCTTGTGCTTATCTGCTCTCGCAAAATAAAAAGCATAGACCCTGTTGTTGCAATAAGGGGCGGCGTGGCTGGGCATAATTTTAAGAGTAACCATTTGCCCTTAGACAAAACAAAACTTCCTTTGAATTTGGCATTGGGAAGCAAATCAATGCTTCAAAATGTTAGGCAGGGTATCTCTTTGTTCATTGTGTTTGCGGTCATTTCGTTTACAGGGGTATTCTTTGTTGGTATGCGGCACATGGCAACTGCTCAAAGTGACGAATATATGGCACTTACAGGGGTTGAATTATCTGATGTGGTTCTTGAACTTCAAGCTGGTACGGATAGCCATTATATAAGAAATGCAATAATGGCTATGGACGGGGTTACACAAGCAATTTTTGTTGACAGCTCTCAAGTTATGATAAACGGTGAAAGTACAGTTGCGTATGTAATGGACGATTTTTCAATGAAAATAAATCCGTCCGTGTACAGAGGGCGTTATCCGATACACAGAAATGAAATTGCTATATCGGGAGTTGCTTCTGATATGCTGGGCCTTGGCTTGGACGATATACTGCATATTGGCGCACAAAACACGCGGTTCATTATAACAGGAATTACACAGGGGCAAGGGGCTATAGGGCTTAATGGCGTTGTACCAAGTATAAATATTACTACTGACGGCATGAATGGTATTGTGACAGACTTTAAGCAGTTAAGACTTGGCGTATATCTGGAAGAATGGCTTGATGTAAATACATTTATTACTGAGCTAACTACTATTTTTGAGAGTGAAATTATATCCTCCGTGAACTGGCGAGATATGCTAGAAGCCGGAAATGCCACTATCACAGGCATACTTGTATTGCTAAGTACGGTTATGTTGGGATTTGCCGCAGTTGTAATTTTATTGGTGCTGTATTTCATAGTAGGGGCGGTTATTGTTCGCCGTCATCGCCATCTTGGAATACAAAAGGCTATGGGATATACAACCTTTGAACTAATGCGGCAAGTAAGTGTGAGCTTCATACTTCCCTTGGTTGCGGGTATCATTTCTGGTGCTGTGTTTATGATATTTACTTTCAATAATATTACCGCATTGGTTATGACACCGCTTGGAGTGCGGCAAGCAAATTT
>Ga0209755_10006597_pt1 | contig 12784 bp, 13 predicted proteins | sample TergutCo191P1_FD_187301 | JGI IMG/M metagenome (GOLD analysis project Ga0209755, IMG submission 187301) | Cornitermes sp. P1 segment gut microbial communities from Petit-Saut dam, French Guiana - Co191P1 (SPAdes) (version 2) | ecosystem: Host-associated > Arthropoda: Insects > Digestive system... | reverse complement strand
ATATATCTCATCTTTCTGCATTGACCAACCTTGAGGAATTGATTTTGCTTGAGGTGGGTGTAAGCGACATTTCGCCGCTGGCGAGTTTGACAGGGTTGCGAACGCTAACTCTTGACAGGAACGAAATTGCCGACTTATCGCCACTCGAAAATTTGACGGAGTTGGAGCGGTTAGATTTGTCATTCAACACCGAATTAAGTGATATTTCGGTGTTAGGTAGAATGCCTAATTTGCAGCATCTTTCATTACGTGACACTTCTGTTTCGGATTTGTCGCCTTTGGCAGAGCTGGTGAACCTCGAATTTCTCAATCTCGAGAACGCCGATGTGAGCGATATTTCGCCATTATCGGGAGCGACTGCACTACACCAATTATTCCTCGGAAATAACGCAGTGGTGGACATTTCGCCGCTATCGGAACTTGAATATCTCAGCCAATTATGGCTACAGGGCAACCGAATTACGGATGTGACACCGCTAGCAGATATGTTTAACCTGCGGATACTGGAGCTTGGTGGAAACCCTGTGACGGATTTGACCCCGTTGGCACATTTGTATGAGACGGTGATTAATCCGATGGGGGAATAGTTGCCGTAAGACCACGTTTTTCTCAACCATTACATTACCCAATAACCATAACAGCCCTCCGAAATAGTTTTTGAAACTATTTTAGGTGGGTTGTTTTTCTATAAATTCATAAATATTTTCTAAAAATGAATGAGAACGCTCATTGGACATAGACATACAAAAACCTTATTAAAACCCTTTTTACATATCAAAGTTTATCGAGAACTATGACACACTCGTTCGCTTTGTTATGTAAAAAGGGCTTTTTCGTATTGTTAGAAAAAAGGGGGCTAAAAACAATGTCGCGGTGACATAAAAGTAGGCAAAGCAAATGCCAAAAAATCGCTCGCTTTCACTTGAAGTGATATGTGAGTAGCCGCCGAAAGAGAGCGGACAAAATACGAAAGAATGAGGTATTACCATGCAAGTAACAGTTTTAGGATGGAGAGAGTTGGATTTCAAGACAGAGGACGGAAGTCACATCAAGGGCAAGCAGTTGTTTGTTGCTTTTGAGGAGGATTCGGTGGAGGGTTATATGACGGATAAGTTTTTCGTCAAACCCGAAATCCAACTGCCACCAAACCTAAAACAAGGCGACACGCTTACCCTGAACTTCAATCGCAAAGGCAAAATCCAGTCGGTTGCACTTGTCCCACAGCCAAAACAGGGGTAGGACAAGCAGAAATGGTGGGCGGGGGAACACTCCTGCCCACCGCAAGTCCAAATAACAAAATTGAAAGGTGGTTTTTTATGAAAAACAAAACAATCAGACGGCTAAAAATCGCTGTAATCACAGCCTTTGCACTCGGAATAGGTGCGTTTTATTGGTCACACAGCGAAACCATGCACCCGCTTATCTTCGCTCCGATATTCGCATTGTTGGTAGCACTTTGGCTTGGCATAGCGTATGTTTTCGCCGCTTGCTTTGTTGCAAAATGGAGCATTCAGCGGAGGTTGGCGAAGGTGGAGTGCAGCACCCTCAAAAACATTCGACTGGCGAAGCTGAAAGCATACAGGCGAAGCCGAAAAGGTGAATTTGTCACCATGGTTTTCTACTCCGCGGGAGTACCCGCCAGCGAATGGGAAAAGCATCGTGAAGCCATCCAAAGTGCCATCAATTACACCATCATTGGCGAGATTAAAGCCAGCGAAAACGACCTCGGCATCATAATTTTCGATGCCTTCAGGGGTGGAAAATCGAGAGCAGAAAGAGAGGATTTCTACGATGAAGAACTTTGATTTTCGATTAGGCTATGACCTGCTTGGGTGGCAAGATTATGGCATAAGACAGCGGATTTGCACGGATATTTCGCCCTCCGCAAACTCCCATATGCTCATCTGCGGTATGAGTGGGTCTGGCAAGTCCTATTTTCAGTCGCAAGTGTTCGCACGACTGGCAAAAACAGACCCAAGCGGAGAGTTTTTCTTCGCCGATTACAAGGGTGAAGATGATTTCGTCCATCTCTGCAATTCAAGCAAATATTACGCATACAAAAACACCACAATCGCCCTTGATACCGTCTACGAACGCTTGCAGGCAAGGCTGTCAGGCGTGGACAAAACGCGCAACCCCATCACCCTTTTTTGGGATGAATACATTGCCAATATCCTTGCCCTCATCAACGAGGACAAGAAAAAAGCGGAAATTTTCATGCGAAAAGTTAGCGAAATCTTGCTCATGGGTCGCTCTAAATCCGTCCGCCTGATTGTTTCCTGCCAACGCCCCGATGCGGTGGCATTTCCAACAGGCTCACGGCTGAATTTCGGTGTGGTTGTGATACTCGGAGCGTTCAATCGCTCCACCTACGAAATGCTGATGCCGGACCACATGGACGAAATCAAGCAGAAAATCAAAGCAAAAGACTTCGGGCGTGGCGAGGGTAGCGTTTTATTGCAGGGGTCACGGCTTAGCTATATCAAAGTCGGAACGGTGCGTGATATGAAGTATGTGAAGGAGTTGTGCAAGTCGGGGTTGAATAGCTCACTTTTCCCCTTGACTACTACTCCAACGCTGTAATGCCCCTCAAAGCATAGCCAAAACTCCAGCCTCGCCAAGAAAAATCTCCATAGAACGCACCACAGCTTGCGTTGCCACCAAGCCTTTGACGGAAGAACCATCAGCGGTTCGGGAGCAAGCCACGTTTCCGTGGGTAGTGCTGTGGCTTGTTCGTTCCTCAAGGAATGCGTCTTGTGTACCAAGCCTTGAAGTGTTTTTTGCCGTGGGTTCGCCCCGTGTGGAATTAGCTTGCCGGACTGTGGAGGTTGTGTTTGCTCTTTGCTTTTTGGCGTGAAATTGGATTTGACGGGAATATGGTATAATTTTAGCAAGGGTAAAAAAAGAACACACCGCCACGGCGTAGCGGGGCGAAGCCCAAGCGTAGCCATGGGGCGGATGGTTGTGTTCTTATTTAACTTGATTATAATAGAACATTAACACGAAAATACACGATTGGATGAAACCGCAGATTAACTGTCAACTTAACATCCAACAAGATTACTAAGCGTAGGGTTAATGTTCTATGTTGGCGAAAGCCAACAACACCAAATAAGCGGCAACAAAAGAATAACGCTTGTTGAAATACAGAAACGCAGTAATTTGTTAGCAAAAAATACAACATAGAAAGAAGGATTTATTATGAGAGTCAGAATTTTACCAAACAACGAAAGACCATTCGGCAATGAACTTGTCAAATACAAGAAGATGGGGAATGTTACGCAGGTTATGCATTCACAAAAGCGTAACACAATATGTCCGATATTAAAGCTCGACAGAAAAACTTATGTGTATATAGAAACAGGGGAGATGAAAAATTTTTGCCACAATGAAAGTCGAGCAGATGACCTGAATAGTGTGCGTGTGTCCATGAGAAAACTTCGAGATTACTTTAACACAAATCTCACGGATGTTTCAAAAGCTAAGTTAGTGACCGTTACCTATGGACAACCTGATGACAAGCCCATGACGGATACCGTAAAATTGTATAACGATGTCAGGAAATTCATTGCCAAAGCACGCCGTTCATTCGGTCATTTTGAATATATCTATGTGGTTGAACCTCAAGGGTGTGGGGCATGGCATTGTCATATAATTATGATTTTTCCAAAGAAAGCACCTTTCATTCCAAACGAAGTAATGGCTGAAATGTGGGGGCATGGATATACAAAAACTACAGAAATTAAAGACGCCTCCAACGTAGGAGCTTACCTATCCGTATATTTCACAGATGTTGAATTGAACGAGTACGTTAATGCAGGAAATGATACTCCTTGCGAAAACTCTATCAAAACTGTTTCAGTTGAAGATGAAAGCGGAAACATGGTCGAGAAAAAGTTTGTCAAAGGTGCCAGACTTCATATGTATCCCCCTGGAATTAACATATATAGAGCCAGTAAAAATATTAAAAAGCCTGTGGTGGAACGCATTACTGCCGCTGAAGCCGAAAGTAGAGTGGCTGGGCAAAAACTTACCTTTGAACGAACCATATACATTTGGGATGACAACACAGGCTTTGATAACACAATCAATTATCAATATTACAACAATCATACAAGTGAGGAAAAACTATATGAAAAACCCAAGAGTAAATATACCCCAAATAACAAATATCGAAACAGCCCTGCTCGTGTACTACGAACACCCCGAAATAGGCAACAGCGAGATTGAAAAGCTGTTCGGCAAGCGTTCGTCCAACACTATGTCCAAACTGAAAAAGCTGGTCAAAGATGAGATGAACAGTCGTGGGGTTGCTTCATACAACGCCAACGCTGTCAACACCAAAATTGCCTACGAAGTGTGGGGGTTAGACATCACAGACCTTGCGGAACGCTATCGGAAGTTAGAAGAACTTCGGAACGGCAGGCTGACCGGGCAATAAAGTTTAGAAGAAAAAAATCACACCACCTGTAAGAAATTATTGACTTTACAGCAAATCCATGATATAATCATCCTACAGGTGGTTGCATTTCGGAGGTAAAAGAAATGCCACTATACAAAGTTAAAGGCAAGTCCAAAGACGGCTTGCAAAAATACAATGTTCGTGTGAATTACACTTGCAAAACAACCGGAAAAGGCAAACAATTAACACGAACAGCGTATGGGTTAGAAAATGCAAAAGGTTTAGAAATGACTTTGCAAAAACAGATGAAAGACGGAGAGCAGACTTCAAACAAAACTACGATTAGCCAGCTGTATCAAGACTTTTCAGCTACCCGCCAACTCTCCATACGCCACACAACAAGGCGTAAGGATGATAGCAATTTCAGGGCACATATTGAACCGATATTGGGTCATGTGCGTGTGGATAGGCTCTCAATCAAAATGTTGCAGGATTGGAAACAACAGATTGAAAGCAAGGGTCTGTCCCCAAAGACACGGCAAGGGGTGTACGGAACGCTTCGTGTGCTTCTGAATTGGGCTGTAAAAAATGATTGCATAGCTAAAAATCCGTTACTTATCGTGGGTAACTTTCAGAAGCCTAAGGTTGATTTTTACACAGCAGAAGAGTTCAAGAAATTTATTGCTGTGGCTAAAAATCACGCAGAAGAGCATGAAATCAACCACAACAGCATAGCCGAGTGGGAATTTTACGTGTTTTTCAGCATTGCTTTTTGGACTGGCTTGCGTAAAGGCGAAATTCACGCTTTGCGTTGGAATGATGTTGCTGGCAAAACACTTTCGGTCAGTAAAAGTGTTCAGCAAATATCCGCTACCAATGAAATTCTTTCACCACCAAAGAGCAAATCTTCCATTCGCACACTTGAGTTGCCCAATCATTTGCTTGACATTCTTCACCAACACAAGGAACGAAAACGGCACTTGCAGGGCGATAATGGCAGGATTTGCGGAATTGGATTGCCCCTTGTAGACACTGCAATTTCACGCAAGAGAGCAATGTTTGCAGAGCTGGCAGGGGTCAAGAAAATACGCACCCACGACTTCCGTCATTCTCACGCTTCCGTGCTTACGAATGCAGGGATTAACATTCAAGAAATCGCTCGCAGGTTGGGTCATGCGAAGGTTGAAATGACGTGGAATACCTACTCTCACCTCTACCCACGAGAGGAAGAAAAGGCTGTTGGAGTGCTGGACAGCATAGCGTAAAAGTTGCACACGGTTTTTACACGAAATCGGTGAACACGCCGCATAGCTTGATGCAGACAAAAAGAGACGGACAGAGGGAATGTGTTGGTGTGAAAAGGTTTGTGCTTATGCCGACAGCAACCAATTCCGTAGGATTTACAGGGGCGAGTAACGACCGCCCTCGGTCGTCCGCAACGAACAAATTACACCCAGCCACCCCGTCTTGGCGAAAAAAAACATCGCCAAGCCACCCCTCCACAGAGGGGAAGAGGGTCAAAGGCGCACAGCACCCGTAGGGACGGCAACCTGCCGTCCGCTCAAACGAAACAGGCGAAATGTTTCTGTAAATCCCCTGACCCAGGCGGAAGGGGTACGCCGTTAGGCGGGGGGGTAGGTGCGAATCCACAGATGGGAAAGAAGGACAAGATCAACAATGTCCTGTAGGGAACGGTTCTAAACCGTTCCACCGAACAATACGTACTCCTCAGGCGGGCGACTGAGGACGGTCGCCCTCGGTCACCCGTTTGAACGGCACAGACAAAACGCTGTAGGGGCGAACTGTGTTCGCCCGAAAATAGCCACCCCGTCTTGGCGAAAAAAACATCGCCAAGCCACCCCTCCACAGAGGGGAAGAGGGTCAAAGGCGCAAGGGCAACAACGCCCACGCCGAACGATACGCATCAAATAATGTATGCGCAATGACCGCCTCTGTACAAAAAAACAACCACCAAAGGAAACCACCACTATGCCAATGACACAGCCAATTCCCCTCCCGTGGAGGGGTGCCTCGAAGAGGCGGGGTGGTTCAGCGTGAGGAATGGCGACAATTACACTTCACTCCCATACAATCCAAACTTACTTGAACGAGCAAAAGAATTGCGAAAAGCAGGCAACTTGCCCGAAGTGATTATGTGGCAACAACTGCACAAACGAAAATTCAAAGGTTATGATTTTGACAGGCAGAAAATAATCGGCAATTTCATCGTAGATTTCTATTGCACCAACTGCAATGTAGTGATTGAAATTGATGGTAGTTCGCACAATAATAAAGTAGAATATGATAAATGTCGAGATGAATTTTTAGCAAGTTTGGGACTGACAATTATTCGTATTAAAGCTGAAGATGTTATGAATGATTTGAATAAAGTGATTGATTTTCTGCATAATCATCCCAAATTTTTCGCTGAACCACCCCGTCGGCTACGCCGCCACCCCTCCACGGGAGGGGAATAAACAACCACCAAAGGAAACCACCACCATGCCAATGACAATGACACAAAAAATCCTCGCCCATGCGGCGGGTCTGCCCTCCGTTCGTGCGGGGGAGCTTATCCTTGCGAACCTTGACCGAGTGCTGGCAAACGACATCACCGCCCCGGTGGCGATTGACGAGTTTAACCGCATGGACAAGCCAATCTTCGACCCATCCAAGGTATCCCTTGTGATGGATCATTTTGCACCTAACAAAGACATCAAGGCGGCGACAAACTGCAAAACTTGCCGTGATTTCGCCGCCCACCACGCCATTCCCGGCTTCTATGACGGAGGGGACATGGGAGTGGAGCATTGCCTACTGCCCGAGCAGGGCATTGTCACCGCCGGGGAGGTCATCATCGGCGCAGACAGCCACACCTGTACATACGGCGCAATCGGCGCATTCTCTACCGGGGTCGGCTCGACCGACGTTGCGGTGGGCATGGCGACAGGGAAGGCATGGTTCAAAGTACCTGCGGGGATTCGGGTCAACCTTCACGGCAAGTTGAATAAATATGTTAGCGGTAAAGACGTCGTCCTCCACCTAATCGGCATTATCGGGGTGGACGGCGCGCTGTATCAGTCGCTGGAGTATTACGGCGGCGAGGGGCTGTCCATGTCCGACCGCCTGTGCATTTGCAACATGGCAATCGAGGCGGGTGCGAAAAACGGCATTTTCCCTGTGGACGAGGTGACACTTGAATTTTTGCGTGCGGCAGGAGCTGGAGAGCCGAAGATTTTCACTGCCGACCCTGACGCGGAATACGTTTGTACCATTGACATTGACCTGTCTGCCCTCACCCCCACGGTGGCGTTCCCTCACCTGCCTGAGAACACCCGCACTTTTGACCAAATTGGCGAGATTGCCATTGACCAAGTGGTCATCGGCAGTTGCACCAACGGGCGGTTGGAGGATTTTGTTGCCGCCGCCGAGATTATGCGTGGTCGCAAGGCGGCGAAGGGAGTGCGTGTGCATATCATGCCGGGTACGCCGAAGGTGTTCAGCGATTGCATGGATATGGGGCTGATGAAAGTGTTCATGGATGCAGGGTGCGTGATTTGTCCGCCCTCCTGTGGGCCGTGCTTGGGCGGGCATCTTGGGGTGCTTGCCGCTGGCGAGCGTGCTGTTGCCACCACCAACCGCAATTTTGTGGGGCGGATGGGTCATGTGGACAGCGAAGTGTACCTCGCCAGCCCGGAAGTCGCCGCCGCAAGTGCGGTGACGGGGCGGATTGCCGACCCGCGGGTGTTGATGGGGAACTAAGGTCAAGGGCAATTTACCACGAAAATACACGAAAACGCACGAAAAACGCACTGCATGTTTCTGAAAATCCCCTTCCTCGGGAAGGGGTGGATGACACCAAAGGTGTCAGACGGGGTAGGGTTGTTGTCGTTCGTTTTCATGTCCTACCCCACGCCTACGGCGCACCCTTGGGCGGACCCCGCCGTGCTACGCACCGCAACCCACGTCCTAACCGTAGGGGCGACCGTCCTCGGTCGCCCGCCAAACGATACAGGCAAAACCCTGTAGGGGAGGGGTTTACCCCCTCCCGCCCAAACAGAACTTAAACTACGGGCAGGCACAAAAGTCCGCCAGCTCAAACAACCCACACCACCCCGCCCAACACAAGGCGAGAAACACGCCATGTATTGAATACATATGTGCGTACATATTGAAAAAGAAAAATTACCCACCCACGAAAGGAAGCCCCTCCCCATGAACCAACACACCTGCCTAAAATGCAACGCACCATGTGACGAACAGCAATTTTGCAATAACTGCAAAGGTTATATCGTCGGCTCATCAACGTTTGTTCGCTCGGTTTTAATTTTTGCGGGCGTGCTTACAATACTATTTGGAACAATTTTCGGTATCGTTAATATTGCTTATGTAGGACTGCTGATAATCATTGCATCTGTAATTGTTGGAGCTTTCTTTCTTGGCATTGCGAAAATTATTGAAATTGCCGAGGTTAATAAACATTTGTTGTTAGGCCTTCACAGAATATGCCAACGAGTTGACGCAATGGAAGAAAGACAGACATCCTTGCTTGACAAAATTGACCCGCCAGACCCCCCAGAAGAAATGCCTGTAATAACTTGCAAAAAATGCAATGAAAGCCACGACTTTGACTATCCCTTGTGTCCCCATTGTGGGCATGAGGGGTAAACACAGCTTGGAGGTAAATATGAAAATTATCACGTGTGCTTTTGCCATTTTGGCATTGACACTTCTTGCCTCCTGTGCAACGCAGGAGAGTGAGGGGTATCCCTGCAACGAGGTGGAATATCCCTATTGCGAAAACGACAGTCAAGACAACACTAACGATTACCGGTCGACCGATGACCCGCTACCGGAGGAACCGCAAACTTCAAATAATAGTGATATGATTACCATTGACAACACTCCAGCCGATATATATGTAGATATTGAAGCCGGAGCGAATAACCCTGCAAATGCTTTGCCATGGATAACAGTGGGAGGCAGATTGTTTTGTGATTGTTGCCTTGGTGAAGTAATATCAACAAGGTTCTATGAAATAAATATACTTGAAGACGGGCTTGCTGGATACAGTTGGGAAGAATTTTTGCAAGTAGAACCACCTTGTTTAAGTATTAGTAGCGAAGAATCTTACGAGAGTTTGCCACACCGCCGAATTCAGTGCAGATATGGCGCGAGAATTGTGGCGAATGATATATTAGGGCAACGGTCTGATGCACAAAGATTTAGGCTGGGAGCAGTAGAACATGACCCTCAATTAAATTTGTGGGTTTTTACCTATTTTATTGTTCCGCTTGTACCAAGCTGGTCGCCGTCTTACCTTGTAAATGGCTACAACGGACAGATAATTAGAACTTGGGCATCATAAATCATCCCGAAAGGACACCACCATGCACCACCACAATTTATCTCGCCTTGGGCTTGGCTGTATGCGCTTTTTCCGTGACAAAAAGGAAAGCGAGCGGGTCATCCTCGAGGCAATTGCACAGGGCATCGACTACTTCGATACCGCATATATCTACCCGGGCAGCGAGGGCATTTTGGGTAGCACTTTGGCGGCGCATGGTCTGCGTGAGCAGGTGAAAATCGGCACGAAACTCCCCCTAAACATCGCCCGCAAGTCGGAAGATTTCGACCGCCTGTTTGAGGAGCAATTACGGCGACTGCAAACTGATTATGTGGACTATTATTTCATTCATAGTGTCAAAGATTTCGCTCAGTGGCAACGATTTTGCGATATGGGTATTCAGGAGTGGCTGGCGAAGAAAAAAGAGAGCGGGCAAATTCGCCACGTGGGCTTTTCCTATCATGGTACACACGGGGATTTCCGCAAAGTGCTGCACTCCTATGACTGGGAATTCACCATGCTCCAGTACAATTATTACGACGAGCATTATCAAGCGGGGCGGGCAGGGCTGATGGAAGCGGCACAGCGCGGACTGCTTGTGATGATTATGGAGCCGCTTTTGGGCGGCAGACTTGCCACAGGGCTACCCAAAGAGGCGGCGAGCGTGTTCCGAAAGGCAGACGATAGCCTTTCTCCTGCTGATTGGGCGCTATGGTGGCTGTGGAATCAGCCGGAGGTGCATGTGGTGGTCAGCGGCATGAACACGGCGGCGCAAGTGCGGCAAAACGCCGATTCCCTCGCTCGTTTCGCCCCCTTTGGGGATGAGCGTGCGGCAGTCTACAGCAAGGTGCAGGAGATTTTCCGCAAGTCGTACAAGATTCCATGTACAGGGTGCAACTACTGCCTGCCATGCCCCAAGGGAGTGAACATTCCCGCCTGCTTGTCCGCATACAACGCCAGTTATGCGCAGAATTATTTCACGGGAATCAAGTTGTATGCCATTGGCACAGCTCTCACTACCGCCGACCCCCTAACCCCACGGAATAAGTGCAACAATTGCGGCAAATGCGAGCCTGTATGTCCGCAGAATATCCCCATTCGCAATGCACTACGGAGTGTTACCCGCCGCTTTGAAAAGCCGCCTGTCCGCATGATAGCCTCGGCGGTAAGGTGGCAGATGGGCAGGGAAAAGAAGAGATAGTGAACTCTGAAAATCCTAAAACATCTTGGGGCGAACAGCCCACGACCTTGACCTTTGCCCTCTTTTGGGGAGAGGGTGGCACGAACGAAGTGAGTGACGGGTGTTTTCGGACGCACAATGCGCGCCCCTATGGACAACGAAATTCGCATTGCACACGTAGGGCGTAAGGGCGTTTTACCACGAACAGACACGAAAATGCACGAAAAACAGACAAAATGTTTCTGTAAATCCCCTTCCGCAGGCGGAAGGGGTGGACCCATCACAAGGCGGTTTTTGCCATGTGATGGGGACGGGGTAGGTGTGAAAAAACGATACACGCCCAACAAACGGACGCGCAATGCGCGCCCCAAAAGGAGCAACCTCATGAAATTCAATGCACTAATTCCCGAACTGTCCGTTGCCAATATTGAAAAATCAAAGTATTTTTATATTGACGTTATTGGCTTCAAGATTGAGTATGAGCGACTGGAGGACAAATTTGCCTTTGTGTCTTTGGGCGAGGTGCAAATTATGCTTGAAGAAGTGAACGACTATTGGGCGACGGCACCGCTGGAGCACCCATACGGCAGGGGTGTGAACTTTCAAATTGAAGTGAGCGATGTGGAAAAAATACGAGATAAGATTTTGCAAAATGATATGAATTTGTTCAGAGATATTAGCGAAGAATGTTATCGTGCCAAGGATAAATTGCATTGTTGCAAGGAGTTTTTGGTGCAAGACCCAGACGGTTATTTGTTGCGATTTTCGCAGGAGTACGTAGGAAATTCGTAGAGGCGAAACTCGCCCCCGCCCGCGAACGACATTCGACAAACGGGCGAACACAGTTCGCCCCTACACAGAGTTCAGATTATATCCAAAAAAGGAGAACCCCCATGTCAATAACACGAACATATCGTGATGGCGACAAATTCATCAAAATGTTTTTGTCCGAAGATTTTGAATATTTAGAAAATTCATACAAGTCGCAAAAATTTGTTTATGACGCGGGGTTGCCTGTGCCGGCGGTGTATGGTATAATAAAAGTGAACGACACAGAATACGCAATTGAGATGGAATATATCGAGGGCAAATCGCTGTCTGAAATGTACAACAGCGATAGCGAATCGGAGCGTGACGAAGCCTTGCGTATTATGGTGAAGTTGCAATGTCAAATGATTGATATTGATGCAAGCGGACAGCCCCCATTGACGGATTATTTTAAGCAAGAGATAACTGCAACGCAATATTTGACAGCGGAGGAAAAGCAAACTTTGCTTGCGCTTATGCACAGTTTTGACAATGGTAAAACAAACTTGTGCCATGGTGATATTCATGTGTATAACATTATGTACAACGGTGACAAGCATTGGATTATCGACTGGGAGGACGCTTGCAAAGGCGACCCGGCGGCAGATGCGTGCATGACATATTTTTATCTTGTTCGGAATGATGCGAAAACGCCGAGCAAAAATGCTATTGTTGCGAGTGCCGAAAAGTATTTGCAGTTGTTTTGCGAAAAGTCCGGAATAACACGTGCTGAAGTGCTTGTGTGGTTGCCGATAATCGTTGGTGTGCAGATAAATATTAACGATGATGATGACCGAAAATTTATAAGAAACTATTTTGATTATCAAGATAGAACATAATGCAAAGTTTCAGCTTCTCATTGTCATTAAGGTTGTAACGAAACGAAACTTTTTAGCAAAATATAGATACGCAAAAAACATTGTCATTAAGGTTGTAACGAAATTAAAAATTACTCCATCTTAGACCAAACAAACAGCCTCGTCATTGCAAAGCGGTGATTTTCCGCGTGCAATCCAGTCATTGGACGAGAAATTTCATTGTTTTACGG
>Ga0209755_10006596_pt1 | contig 12788 bp, 17 predicted proteins | sample TergutCo191P1_FD_187301 | JGI IMG/M metagenome (GOLD analysis project Ga0209755, IMG submission 187301) | Cornitermes sp. P1 segment gut microbial communities from Petit-Saut dam, French Guiana - Co191P1 (SPAdes) (version 2) | ecosystem: Host-associated > Arthropoda: Insects > Digestive system... | reverse complement strand
TCATATGGGAATATTTAGGCATCTCAAAACTAAAAAGCAAGTTCAGTACACTACAAGAAATTGCAACAACAAAACGAACGCGAATTCGTGCGTTTAAGCGGCTGTTTTGTTAAGTGTACGCAGGTGAGTGGCCGCCCCTACGTGTTGCTTGGGAATTTTATGGAGATTGCGTGGATGTGGGGCTTTTTTGGGTTTGTGTATATTGTGGCTTTGTATTCGTTGTGTTGATTTATTGGGGTTGTTTTGAAAAGTCCGCTTGAAATTACCAGTATTCCGCTGGTTATGGCGAATTCATTTCCTTTGGGGTTTGCGAATGTGCATTTTACGCGAAATGAATCGGCTGTGCCGTTTTGGGGTAGGTGTTGGGAATCGAAGCCGGATAGTAGGGCTGTCTTGATTGGGGTGTGGCTTTTTCCGGATTTTTGCAATTTTTTTAGCCGGGTGTCTTTGTGTTTGCCTATGGCAAACATGGCTAGGCTGGATATGGTGAGGGCGGAATTGATGAAAAGGAATATCATTGCCGTTTGCAATCTGTATTCGTTTCTGAATTGTAGGTTGTTGAAAAGCCAGAAGGTGAATAGGATTGCGGGGTAGATTAGGGAGATTAGAAAATAGGCTTTGCCGTGGTGGGTCCAGAAGCTTTTTGGGGTGTTTTTGTGCAATTTGCTTGCCTCCTTTGGGGGCAGGCGGCCAGTGGCCGCCCCTACGGGTTGCGTAAAAACTTTCGGTAGGATAGGCCGCCGGTTAGGTGGCGGACTGGGGTTAGGTTGTTGCCAGAGAGTATTCGGGCGGCGAAATAGGAGGCTTTGCCATTTTCGCAAAATAGTAGGATTTGCTTGTTTGTTGGGATGCGGTAGAGGTTTTCGCGGATGGCGGGGGTGGGAATGCGGATGGTGTTTGGGATATCGGTATCGGGGGCGTTTGCTGGGCGGGTGTCGATTATTAGGGTGTTGGTTGGGTCGAGATTGTCTATTTCATCCCAATAGGCCATATGCAGACGCCCCGCCGCCACATTTTGGGCGATTTTGCCTAGGATTATGGCGGGGTGGTTTGGGCGGGAAAGCTCTAGCTCGGCGGGATTTGCGCCGGATTTTAGCACCGCCGCCAAAATGTCCATTGTGGCAAAACAATCGAGGCCATATGCGCATGCCCCCAAAATTTTGCCCGCCGGGCTATAAATCAGTTTGCAAAAGCCGAAATCATCCGCCAGAGCCGAATAGATATAATCCACGGCGCGGGATTCTAGCGCGGCGCAGGAAAAGCCAATAGCGGCGGCGCGGTGATTGCCTAGATTTATACGGCGATAATCCACTATTGGCGCGATTTGGCCATCATTTTCGCCGGCCAAATGCTCGGCTAGCCGCCGCCCCTCTAGGGCGGAAATATCCGTGGCCGCCCAGCCTCGCGAGCGGTCGGCGGCGCGGGCGGGGGGCTCCATGCCCAGCTGGTGGTGGCCAGGCATAGCAGGCCGGGGCGCAGGGCGGGATTTTGGCGTGATAATATTGGTGACAATCTCGCCGCCGCCCTGCTTTTGCGCGGCGCGAAAAATACCGCCGATATCATTGTCCCATTGCCGCCAAATGGCCGCCTCCCGCTCATCCCCCGCCATTTCGCCTATGCCGCTCGCGCTATCGCTAATGAGCGCATCATATTCCTCATCAAAATCAACGCCGGTTTCATTATGCCGCAAAAGCACCCGCCGCCCATCCCTATCGATCTCCACTATCTGGCAATTTTGCCGAATCTCCAGATTATACAAATCCACAAACCCCGCAAAATCGCCATCCACCTCGCCATCGCGCAAAATCAAAACAATCCGCGCCCGCTCGCTAATGCGCCTAAGGCGCGCCGAAGCCGCCCCCATCCCCGCAGATATCCCAATAATCACAATTTTCATCCAAATCCCTCGCATTTCAATAACCCTTTTGGTTTGTGTGTGGATATCGGGCGGCCAATGGCCGCCCCTACGCGGTCGTGGTCATCCATAAGCCCAACAGCACACAATCCGGTCTTAAAGGTTTTATCAGTCTTTTATCAGTGGTTATCCGTGGTTGAAAAATCTTTTGCACGCAATTTTAATACGCCCGCGCCCAATAAACCATTTTATCCGCGGGCTTTTGGCAAACCACGCATTTATCCCCTAGCTTTTCTTGTTCCAAAGGCATACAGCGGCTAGTAGCACCAGTTTCGTCTTTGATTTTGTTTTCGCATATTTCATCGCCGCACCACATTGTTTTCACAAAGCCCGCATGTTTGTCTAAAATCTCGCCCATTTCGCTGACGCTTTGGGCGGTATGGGTTCGTGAAACGCGGTTTTGCAGTGCCTCGGCATACATTGCTTTTTGCATATTGTCCAAAGCGGCGGCAACCTCGCCCTCCAAATTATCCAGCGATATCACAGTCTTTTCCCGATTATCCCGCCGCACCAGCACAGCCTGGCCAGCCTCGATATCCTTTGGCCCAATTTCTATGCGCAGGGGAATGCCTTTCATTTCGTGTTCGGCATATTTCCAGCCGGGGCTGCGGTCGCTATCATCGAGCTTGGCGCGAAAATCCGCCAGCCGCGCCAAAATACCCCGCGCCGCATCCAAAACCCCCTCTTTGTGGCTGGCTATGGGAATAATTACCAGCTGGGTCGGCGCGATTTTCGGCGGCAAAACCAGCCCATTATCATCCCCATGCACCATGATAATCCCGCCAATCAGCCGCGTCGATAGCCCCCATGAGCTTTGATGCACATGCTGCAATTTGTTTTCCTTGTCCGTATATTGAATACCAAAAGCCCGGGCAAAAGAATCCCCGAAATTGTGGGTAGTGCCGGCCTGTAGGGCTTTGCCGTCATGCATTAGGCTCTCGATGGTATATGTTTCCAGCGCGCCGGCAAATTTTTCTTTGTCCGTCTTTTTGCCCCGCACCACAGGCATTGCCAAATATTGCTCACAAAAATCCGCATATATATTCAAAATGTCAATAGTTTCCTGATAAGCCTGCTCGGCGGTGGCATGGGCGGTATGCCCCTCCTGCCATAAAAATTCGCGGGTACGCAAAAATGGCCGGGTGGCCTTTTCCCAGCGCACCACCGAACACCACTGATTATACATCTTCGGCAAATCGCGCCAGCTTTGAACAATATTTGCAAAATGCTCGCAAAAAAGCGTCTCGGATGTAGGGCGAACGCACAGCCGCTCGGACAATTCCTCATCCCCGCCATGGGTTACCCAAGCCACCTCCGGCGCAAATCCCTCCACATGGTCTTTTTCCTTTTGCAAAAGGCTCTCGGGAATAAACATCGGCAAATACACATTCTCATGCCCAGTCGCCTTAAATTGCCCATCTAGCACCTGCTGAATAGCCTCCCAAATGGCATAGCCCGCCGGCCGCAAAATCACACAGCCCCGCACCGACGAATAATCCACCAATTCCGCCTTTTTCACCACATCCGTATACCACTGCGCAAAATCCACATCCCGCGCACAAATAGCCTCCACCATTTTCTCTTTCGCCATAAAAAAGCCCTCCATAATCCTAATTCATTCCATCCATTATACCACCCCCACACCAAAATGTCAAACAAAACCGCCATTGTTTGACAGTATAGCTGGTGCTATAATGATACCATCTAAAAAATGGAAGGGGATTTAAAAATGAATTGGATCAAAGGCAAAATCAGACAATGGCTAGAAATCGGCGGCAACACTCGCGCGGGGCTACCCGGGGTGCTAGGCGATGCGGATTTTGATTGGGATGTATTGCGCAATATGGTATGGTATCGGGGGGTGGCGAGCGAGCTGGCGCAGTATTATCAGGGCGCGGATGATATGGTGGGCAATCGGTCTTTTTGGGCGGTATCTGCGCAAAATAGCCATATCCGCAAAATGCATAGCGGCCTGCCCGCGCTGATTGTGGATACTATTTCCGATATTTGCGCCGATGATTTGCTGGGCGTGGTTTTTGATGCAGACAAAACCCAGACCCTCTGGGATAAAATCGCCGCCGAAAATAATTTTGGCCGCCTGCTAAAAAATGCCATTCGCAAAGCCGTGGCTTTGGGCGATGGCGCGTTTCGCATTAGTTTCGACCCGGATATAAGCCAGCTGCCAATTATCGAATTTTTCTCGGCGGATAGGGTGCGGTTTAATTATCGGCGGGGGCGGGTTTGCGAGTGTATTTTTGTTACACAAATTGCCCATGGGGATGGGGCGGATGCCCGCAATTATGAGCTTTTGGAAATCCATAGCCCACGCGGTGTGGATTATCAGCTAAAAGACTGGCGGGGCGAGGCGGCGGATTTGGGCATTTTGCCGCAAACAAAAGGCCTTTCACCGATTATCAATGAGGGGGGCTATTCTTTGGCCATCCCGCTAATTTTTGACGAAAACCCCCGCGCCCACGGCCGTGGCAAAAGCATATTCGATGGCAAAATCGCGCATTTTGATGCGCTCGATGAGGCTTTGAGCCAATGGGTAGATGCCCTGCGCGATGGCCGCGCCGCAAAATATATCCCAATAGGCCTAATGCCCCGCGACCCAAATACCGGCGCAATCCGCCGCCCGGGCGCATTCGATTCCCGCTATATCCAAACCGAAATGGATTTGGCCGAAGGGGCGGCCAATATTATCCAAATCGTCCAGGCGGACATAAACACCACCGCCCTTTCAGACAGTGTGTTAAATTTTATCGAAATGGCTCTGCAAGGCATAATAGCTCCGGCCACCCTAGGCATAGACACAAAACGCCGCGACAACGCCGAGGCCATGCGCGAAAAAGAAAAGGCGACCCTATACACCCGCAACAAAATCATCGCCACCCTGCGCGACACCATCGCAATTCTAGCCCAAACCGCCACCCGCGCCCACGACGCCTACCACGGCCACCCCCAGCCCCCCGCCGCCTACACCGCCACCGCCGAATTCGGCGAATACGGCAGCCCCGATTTCGACACCCACCTAGACACCATCTCCCGCGGCGTAAACACCGGCATAATCAGCATCCAAACCGCCATCGACCAACTATACGGCAACACCTGGACCCCCACCCAAAAATCCGCCGAAGTCGCCCGCCTATTAACCCGCAAACCTCTTTGCTAATAAAAAAACCCGCCATTGTTTGATAGGATTGTGTGTGATAATATTGTATTGTGACAATAGGCCGCCTTGGGTTTTGGGGCGGCTATTTTATTTTGGGAGGTTATTGTGATGAAGAAGGATGGTTATGAGTTTGTGGAGGAGATTTTGGAGGATGTGGGGCTGTCGCTGGAGGGGCAATTGGAGGATGTTTTGGATGAGGTGAAAGGGCTGACGAGGGCTTTGGGGGAAATGACGGAAATGGTAAAGGCCTGTTTGGAAAAGCCGCAGGCCGAGGATGGCACGCAAAAGGCCGGCTTTAAAATCGGGGCTGATGTGGATAAATCCGAAACGGATTTAAATCGCATAGCCTCGATTTTCGGTAATGTGTAAAATAAAATTATGAGGAGGAATGGATTATGAATAATGTTAATTATGCGACGATTTTTGATAGCGAGCTGAGGCAGAAATATTCGCGCGAGATGCTCACTAGTGGGCTAAATACCGAGGGGGTCAATTTTGTTGGGGGAAATACCATTCGCATTCCCTTTATGACACTAGGCGGATATAAAGACCATGGGCGCGATGGCGGCTTTAATCGCCAGGCGGTGCAAAATGATAATATCACCCGCACTTTAGCCCATGATAGAAATGTCGAGTTTTTTGTGGATTCTATGGATGTGGATGAAACAAATCAGGTTTTGGCCGCCACCAATTTGACTAATGTTTTTGAAACCGAGCATGCCATTCCCGAAATGGACGCATTTCGCATTAGCAGGCTTTATAATGCCGCCATTAGCCATAGCGGCGCGACCAACGAAGAGCCCATCACTAAAGAAAATGTTTTGGAAATATATGATAGATATATGGAGCAAATGGACGAGGCCGAGGTGCCGCAAAATGGCCGCATTTTGTATGTTACCCCGGCTGTGAATAAAATGCTGGCCCAATCCACCGAGCTAAATCGGATTATCAGCGTTATGGGCAATCAGCGCGGCAGCGTAAATCGCGCCGTTAGGCTGCTTGATGAGGTAGAGGTTGTGGTTGTGCCTAGCTCGCGCATGCGCACCACCTATGATTTTAGCGATGGTTTCCGCCCAATACAGGGTGCGGGTCAAATCAATATGATTTTGATTCATCCATCGAGCGTTATCGCGGTGAATAAACATAGCTATATCAAGCTATGGCCGCCGGGCAGCCATACCATGGGCGATGGATATCTCTATCAAAACCGCCAATATGGCGATTTGTTTCTTTTGGATACACGCGCGGCGGGGGTGCGGATAAATGTTACCCACTAGCCGCTATATCGACGAGGCCTATTTTATCGCAAATAGCAGGGGGGATTTTCCATCTGGGGAAATCCCCCTGGCTATTGCCAGAGCCCAGGATTTAATAGACCATCTAACCCACAACCAAGCCCACGCCGGCTGGGATACGGCTCTAACCCCCTTCCAAAGGGAAAAAATCCGCCTAGCCTGTGTATACACAGCCGACCACCTATTAACCCAAGCAGCAGCGGGATTTTTCGATTTGCAATCATATACTGTATCAGGCATGCGAATCGATTTGACCCGCCGAAAGGCAAAACCATGGGAAATAGCCGGCTGCGGCCATGATGCATGGATAATCCTAAACCAAACGAACTTGCTCTAAAGGTTTTATCAGGTTTTTATCTGTGTTTATCCGTGGTTGCAAATATCTTTTGTTTAACAGGGGGGAAACAAAATGACAATAAACAAACTACCATATCCAACTTTTTTGGAAACATTCGACGCAAAAATAACACAAGAAAATGTGGAAATCTGGGCGGGCAAATGCATTTTCACCCCCCGCCTAGATGTTGCGAGGGGCAAAGACGGCACAGACGAGGCATGGCGCGCCCGCGCCCAAATCCGCCAGCAAATAGGCCAAGCCACAAATATCGAAATGATAATAACCAGAGCCGGCGAGGATATGCGGTTTATTGTCGAAAAAGCCGAACCCATCCACAACCCCGACGGCAGTTTACACCACACCGGCCTAGACCTAATCGCGGTATAGGGGGGTTTGAATGAGAATTGACAAACAGGGGGTAAATAAAATTAAACAAAACGTCCGAAAAGGTTTTAAAAAAGGCATTGCCGCAGTTTTAGCGGATGTAAAAAAATCCGGGGGCATTCCCCGAAAAAGCGGGGAATTAGAGCAGGCCACCCGGGCGGAGATATCGGGGGATAGCGCGATTATCATCAGCGATACCCCCTATGCCGCCCGGCAGTATTTCGACCCGCGCATTAGCCACGACCGCAGCATCAATAAAAACGCCGGCGGGCATTGGTTTGCGCCGTATGTTGGCGGCAATAGGCGCGAGGTTTGGGTGAGAGGAGGGTTTGGGTGAATTTAGAGATTGTCAAAGAGGTTTTGATGGGGCTGGATGCCTTTGCGGGGGTGGATATCGGGCTTTATCAGATTCAGCGAAATCAGGAAATGTCGGTGTCGCTTTTTGCCGGGGGAAATGAAGCGCGCGCCTGCATTGGCGGCGCAGATGCCGCCGGGCATGAGCATATGAGCGTTTCGCTCGTTTTGCGCTGGGGGCGATGCGGGGCGGCGGCCTTTGCAAAGGCGGATGAAATTTATCGCGCTATCGCAAATACCCCCATCGAGCATGGGGGGCGATGGGGGTATTTGCTGAATTTATCCACAAAACAAAAATGGATTGGCATAGACGAGCGCGGAATCCATGAGTATGTTGTCGACTTTGATATTTTTTTGTTGAGAGGAGGAAATTAAATGATTGCTCCGGTAAATAATATTCAGTTTCGGGTAGGGGTGCGGGGGCGGGCGAGCCAGCCCGGCGATATGCATCCGGTGCGGGATATGGAAACATTCTCGGTGAATTTTAACAATGGGATTGAGAGTTTTTACCCAATAGACGGCAATGGCTGGGCGCGCCGGCTAATGACCAGCAAATCGCTCACCATCAGCCTTAGCGGCAAACGCAACTATTTAGACCGCGGCAATAATTATGTCGCAGGCCTAGCATATCTGAGCGGCGAGCAGACATATAGCATTTTAGAAGCAACATTCCCAAATGGCGATACGCTGCGGATGAATTGCTGCATAAATGTTACCAGCAGCGAGGGCGGCGCGGCCACGGAAATAGCCGGGCTGGATTTTGAATGCATCAGCGATGGCGCGCCCATGTATATCGCGGGATAAAGGAGGGATTTTTTTGTTTGCAATTACAAACGAACGCCTAACGGCGCGGCCGGAAATCCGCATAGGGGACAGGGTTTTTGGCATAGATACGCGGCTGAGTATTTTCGAGGGGATAAACCGTCGCCTGCGCGAGGGGGATGCGGGGGATTTTGAAATAATAATCGCCGGCGCATTGGGCGAGGCGGCCTATGCCGATATTTTGGCAATGGATTTGAGCTTTGGGGTTATGCGGGATATAGTAATATTTATTTTGGCCGCCATCCAAGAGATTAGCGAGGACGAAGCGCGTGGGCGATTTCGCCCCGGGGCGGCGGCGGCAGGGATTTTATGATTTGCTTTTTGACAAAGACCTAATCGAGGCCAGCTTTGCTATGCAATACAAAATCCGCCTAAGCCGCGAGGATATGCCCACGGGTGAATTTTTGCGGCTTTTGCGCGGCATTATGCCGGATACGCCACTAGGGCGAATAGTGGCCATCCGCGCCGAAACCGACAGCGGCCGCATAGCAAAATTTGGCCAATACGAAAAAGCCATCCGGCGAGATTGGCAAAGATTTATCGGCCATCAGACAAATGCAGGAGATATTCAAAATATTTTGAAAAAGAATTTCGGGGGGGAATAAAATGGCGGGGACATCTGTAGGCTCGGTATATATTAGCGCGGGGCTGGATTTATCCGAGCTAGAGAGCGGCTTTTTGCGCATAGAACACGGCATGGACAATTTATCCATTTTAGCAGACAATTTGGGGCTAGATTTCCGCCGCATTTTCCAAACAGAAATACCCGCGGCAATAGACGCCATGGCAGCGCGCCTAAACACCCTAGCCCCCATAATACCCGGGCTAGGGCAAACCCCCATCACAGACAACAGCATATGGCGCGGCGGCGGCGGCTTTGAAATGCCACCCATAGAAATACCCGCCCCCCCACCGCGCCCAGCACCAACCCCAGAAACCAACACAGCATGGATGGGCGATTTAGCAAACGCCATAGGGCAGGCAGTAGGCGCAGCCATAGCAATAAACCACCCCACCACCACCACTCCATCCCAATCCCAAATAAACCTACACATAGACGGCACAAAATTCGCCGAGGCCATCATGGACGATCTAGTAGGCGCATTCAGCCGCAAAGACATCCGACTAAATTAAAATCAAAAGATTTTTTCAACCACGGATAACCACTGATAAAAGACTGATAAAACCTTTAAGACCGGATTGTATGCGGTTGGGCCTATGGATACCCACGACCGCGTAGGGGCGGCCATTGGCCGCCCGATATCCACACGCGATATCTATCACCAATTTGCGATAGGCGGCCAATGGCCGCCCCTACGTGGTGTCACAAATTTTCCAAATTTCAAAAAAATTTTGCTTGCATATCCAATGCAACTATGGTATAATATATTTTGATGAATCAATTTCATCTTCGACGCAAAAATAAAAAAGGGCAATCGCAAAGCGGTTGACTCGGATGTTGGTTAGAGAAAATAACCGCTATCTTTGTCGGATGGGGCGGTTATTTTCTTTTGGAAAATTTGTCAGCCAGATTTATCATCGTGTTAAACAGCATAAGCAAAAATACCATTATGCCGACAACAGTCATAATAACTTCATAACCAGACATGGCCTCACCCCCTCTCGGGTTAAGAGAGCCAACCACCTTGCCTTTCGATTGCCCGAGGAATTGCGCGCCATTCCCTGTTTTTATTGTATCACAAATTTTTCCAAATTTCAACAAAAATTTTGCTTGCATATCCAATGCAGCTATTGTATAATGAAAACGTGTTTTTAAAAAATCTGCGAAGCAATCTTGCTCAAAAAGATATGGTCGAAGTATTGCATGCATATAAAAAATATGACGAATTAGAAAAAACCGGAATATATCTAAATAGGATTCTGGGAGCGAATAGGCTAATTTTCGAGGAGGTTTTGGCTATGTGGGATTCCGATGTGCAGGAAATTATTTTAAAGCATATTTAAAGAAAAGGGTATCGAGGATAAGATAAAGGAGAACAGCAAGAAAGAAACCGCTCTTGAAATGATAAACCGAGGCTTTAAACTAGACGAAATCGCATCCATAATCAAGATGCCCACAGAATGGGTTGAAAGCCTAGCAACCTAACTGAATCTTTTGATTATCACCGATTTGCAGAGGGCGGCCAATGGCCGCCCCTACGTGTTGTCGCAGATTTTTACGGATTTTGGTGAAAATTTTGCTTGCGCATGGGGGGCTGGTGTGGTATAATTAGCTGATTGGGACTGCGTGATATAAAGGAGCGGGAAGATGTCGGTGGCGGTTGTGCGGACTAATATTGTGGCCATGAATGCTCATCGTGGGCTTGGCTCTATAGGTTTGATGCAGGCCGGGGCGGCTGGGCGATTGTCTAGTGGCCTTCGTTTGAATTCCGCCGCGGATGATGCCGCAGGGCTCGCGATTTCTGAAAAGCTACGCGGGCAGATTCGGGGGCTGAATCAGGCCAGCCGAAATGCCGCAGATGCCGTGTCTTTGATTCAAACCGCCGAAGGGGCTGTGGCCAGCATAAATGATATTGTTATCCGCATGCGCGAGCTGGTGGTGCAGGCCGCCAATGATTCAAATACATATACCGACCGTACAAAAATACAGCTCGAAATAGATAAATTGATACACGAAATAGACCAAATAGCCCTGCGCACCGAATTTAATACCCGCAATTTGCTAAATGGCGAAAATATGCCCGCGGCTGATGCTGATGCCCCGATTTTGCCGCTGGGCGCGATGGGGGCTATTGGTATTATGCCTTTTTCCGACCCTGTTGTCGTAAATATGACAGGCGCGATTCCTGCCGCCGGGGCGGGCTGGAGCTTTAATGGCACCCGCCTGATGATTTATGATGGCGCAAATATCGCCATAGAGGGGCAAATGCACCAAGGCCGCCATATCGAAATCGCCGCCGGAGCTACCGCCACCGTCGTAATGCGGGGCGTCACCACTGTAAATACAGTTTGGGATGAGTTTGAATCCAGAATCCAGATAAATGCTGGAGCAAATGTTAATATGATTTTGGAGGGCGATAATCGGGTTATCACCAGCTCGGGGGCGGCTATCGAGGTTATCGAGGGCGCGAATCTGACCATTGGCGGCGATGGCAGGCTAGATGCCAATGGCAGCCAAAGAGTTGGATATAGGGGAGCGGCCATAGGCGCGCGCGAGGGGCATAATTCCGGCAATATCACAATCAATAGCGGCACAATCGTCGCTACAGCCGACGGCGAAATGGCCGCAATCGGCTCAAATGGCTCGCATAATAATAACGCGGTGGCCATAAATGGCGGCCGTGTTACCATCACCACAAACGGGGTGCGGCCGGGGATAAATGGCAATACGGTTGTGAATGATGGGATTTTAGAGGTGCGCTCCGTTGATTTTAGCTGGGTTGGAGATGTCTTGACCGGAACCCTTATCCCCAGGGGTATTGCCGGTAGTTTAACAATCCATGGCGGGCTAGTCGAAATTGGGGATTTGAATAATGCGGCGCATATGCTCGAGATTTTTTATCATGGGGGCAATTTGTCTTTTACAAATCCCGAAAACGCCGCGCAGACTATTTTCCGAACGGCCAGCGGCGCGGATGCCCACCGGGTGCAAATCATTTTGGACGACCGATTTCCGGATTATATGTGGGATGCCTTTGACCGGGTGAGCTATACCGGCGGCGGCGGGGGCATAAATGCGATTGTGGATAGCCGGGGCGAGCTTTTTATGTATTTGAGCACCGCCCGCGATGGCGAGCTTGTCGAGATGTTTATAAATGGCCTGCGGTTTTTTGGCACATTGCAAATAGATGCCAACCACGGCAATATCATCATCCTCAGCCCATATTATCCCGACCCGCCGGACTATCCCCCGGATTATCCGCCTGATTACCCGCCCGATTATCCACCGGATGAGCCGGGCGAGCCGGGCGAGCCGGATAATGGCCGCCTGCCTCCCGCGCCCACAGCGGGCTTTTGGTTTCATATCGGGGCAAACGACGGACAGGGAATCCGCCTAAAAATTCAGGCAATAAACGCCGACACTCTGGGGCTGCGCGGGCTAAACATCGCCGAGCAGCAAGGCGCAGATATCCGCGGCCGCCTAACAATGCTGGATAACGCCCTACACCGCGCATCCGGCGAGCGAGCGCGACTAGGCGCAATGCAAAACAAACTAGAATTCACAATCAAAAGCCTAAGCACCGCCAGCGAAAACCTATCGGCCAGCGAATCCCGCATCCGCGACGCAGACATGGCAAAAGAAATGATGCGCCTAGCCCAATCAAACATCCTAGCCCAATCCGCCAACGCAATACTAGCCCTAGCAAACCAATCCGCACAAAGAATTTTGGATTTAGTATAAGACATTCGCAACGACGTAGGGGCGGCCATTGGCCGCCTATCGCAAATTGGCGATAGATATCGCTCGCGGACATTAGGCGGCCAATGGCCGCCCCTACGTCGTTGCGAATGTCACAGCCGCAAGGGGGGGGATTTTATGAAAAAAAC